>Ga0308160_10000252_pt1 | contig 129809 bp, 205 predicted proteins | sample PhyFR1_FD_201036 | JGI IMG/M metagenome (GOLD analysis project Ga0308160, IMG submission 201036) | Phyllosphere microbial communities from UC Gill Tract Community Farm, Albany, California, United States - DLSLF.R1 | ecosystem: Host-associated > Plants > Phyllosphere > Unclassified | place... | reverse complement strand
GTCTGGGGGGGTAGAGAGAGAGAGAGAGAGAGAGAGAGAGAGAGAGAGCGCGCGCGCGTCAGTTCGTGGCTCGCCCGAGGGTCGGTCGCCATCGAGCTCTCCGCAGAGTCCGAGGAGAAGACGGCAGGGGGTGGAAGGGGAAAGAGGACGACGTACGGTTAACGCCGACCCATTCGTTTGGGTCGACGTACTTTGGGAGGGTGACGAGCGTCTTGAAGTTGCCGGTGACGACGGTCGCCTTGACAAAGGGCTGGCAAAGGTATAGCGGAGGTGGACCCTGAGGGACAGCCGGCTGCTGTTGCTGCTGCTGTTGCTGTTGATGTTGGAGCTGCTGCTGTTGCTGCTGCTGCTGTTGCTGCTGCTGCTGGAGGTACTGCTGCTGCTGCTGCTGCTGTTGCGAGTAGGTATGCCGGGGCGAGGGGGGCGGTGGGGGACTTGGCTCGGCCGGCGCGGCTGGCCGGCGGGGTGCTCGCAGACGGCTGCGGTGGAAGGAGAGGTCGTGTCAGCCTGTGCAAGGTAGCTCGGTGTAGTGGACGAGGACGAGACGGACCCGAGGAAGGACATGGCAGGAAGCGGCTGGTGGTGAGGTCGGAGCAGTGAGGGCGAGATGGCTGGCCGGTCGGGTCGAGGAGGGGCAAAGGCACGCGCCCCCCCCCCCCCCGCGCGCGCGCGCACGAAGAGCGAGGCAGCCAGCCGTCGCCCGTCACTCCTCCTCCTCCTCACGCTCGCTCTCTCGCGCGCGCTGGTCGTCTCCTGCCGATCCCATGCAGCGCGCATAGAAGGCCGTGGTGTGTCCAAGCCGGCTCCCTTGTCCTCGATAGGTCGTCTCGTCGACCGTCCGCCCGGCCTCTTGCTCTGCGCCGGCGCGCAGCTCTCCCTTCCCCCCACGACGCGCCGCCCCTCGACCTCGACCTCGACCCCGCGATCGGCCATGACGAGCCCGGACGACCTCTTGTCCTCCTCCCTCGCGCCTTCCTCCACCACCGGAGGCGAGGACGGCCTGCTCTCGGCCTTTAGCCATGCCCGCCAGTCCTTTGCCTTGCTCGACCGCCTGCTCGGCGGCTACGACCCGGGACGGCCAGGCGCCGACGCCGAGGACCGCAAGGTCGTCGACTCGCTCGGGGCCATCGTCCGTCCCCTCCCTCCGTCTCTCACACGCTGGACGCGCTGGTAGTATGAAAGTTGACCTGGTGGTGCGTCCGAGCAGCTCGACGTCTACCTCCCGGCACCGCCGCTGCTCGACCCCTTCCTCGGGCGCATGCTCGGCCCCCTACTGACGGCGACGCACGCCCTTCTCGAAGAGGCGCTCGCCGTCCACCCCCGGCCCCAACGGTCAGCAGCAGCAGCAGCAGCAGCAGCAGACGAAGATCCAACGGAAGCCCTCGCGCCGGAGCGAAGGCTGCCGCAGGACGACTGGCGGGTCGGTCGGCTCGAGCGGCTCGGGACCGTCCTCTGGTGGATCCTCAAGGTCCGCTCGTGGAAGGCCTGCCGTCCGTCCCTGCCTCCCCCCCCCCACCCTTCGTCCCATCTCCACTTTCTGCGGCGGCGCTGACACCTCGTGATCGTGATTGAGCGCAGTCACCCATTTCCCTCCTTCACTCCCTCATCTCCCCCTGCTCCTCTCCCTCCTCCACCCCCTCCCGCACCCGACGCTCCTCCCCGCAACGTCATGGGCGCTCCACTATGTCCTCCTCGCTCACCTCTCGCTTGTCGCCCTCATTCCGTTCGAGCTCGACCGGGCGGCCGGCGTCGGCGCGGGCGAGAGCGTCTGGGCGGTCGCCGTCCGGGCGGGGAGCGAAGGTAGGGGCAAGGAGGCAGAGGCCGGAGCGGTGCTCGCCGCGAGACTGATGGCGAGGTGAGTGTCGCGCCGCGCGCGCCTTGACACACCCTCCGGCCTCGTTTGACCTCTTTGAGAGATGGGCCGGCGTTCGCTCAGATGTCTTCAGACGAAGCTGACCGGACCTCCGAATCGCTTCCGCCCCTTCCCCCGGCCGCCGCCGCTAGACCCGACTGCGTCCCCCTCCTCGGACGTTACCTCGACCTGCCCTCTCTCCCACTCCTCAACCGTCTCCAAGCCCTCTCCCACCTTCTCCCCTCGACCACCCCGATTCAGCTCGCCCAGATCCGCACGTATCTCGCTAGCCTCGGTCCCTCCTCGCCGCCTGGTAGCAGCGGCGAGGAAAACGGGGGCGAGAAGAGTCCGCTCGTGCGCAAGTGGAGGGTCAAGGTGGACGGGAGGATGGGCGTCAGGACGCTTGTCCTCGCCGGCCGGAAGGAGCGGAGGAGACGGAAGGGGCTGGGGACGCTGGGGTCGGGGGGCGGAGGAGCGGGGTGGGAGGGAGAGCAAGAGGCGGAGGAGCAAGGGGTCGAGGTGGGCGAGGAGGTGGAAGAGGTCATCGAGAGCTTGCTCGACGGCCTTGAGGACAAGGTGCGTTACCCTCTTGCTGGCCTCTTCGTACCGCGCTTCGGAAGCCCATCCTCGCCCAAGGTCCTGACCACTCCTCTCTCCCCCCCCTCTTCTGGCAGGACACGATCGTCCGCTGGTCTTCGGCCAAGTACATCGCCCGACTCGGCGCCCTCCTCCCCAGGCCTTACGCCCGCCAGCTCGCGAGTGCCGTCGTCGACCTCTTTGCACGCGACGTCCTGCCCCGCTCGCCAGAGGCCGACGAGGACGACGGCCAGACCAACGTCGGTCTTGGAGGTTGGGCGAGGACGACGAGGCCCGACATCAGCGCCGTCAAGGAGGGCACGTGGCACGGGGCCTGTCTGGCCGTCGCTGAGCTGGCGAGGCGGGCCGTGCTCGACCCGGAGCTGCTGGACGAGCTCGTCCCTTGGCTTATTCAGGTGCGTCCCCCCCCCCCCAAATTCATTTGCGGGCGTCAATCCTTTCACGCGGCCCGGCTCCGGGCGCAACTTCCGTTCGTATGAGCGGCAGCTCTCGCTGACGTTCGGCTCTCACTCGACCGGGACTTGCGCAAGGCGACGACCTTTGACCCCTTCATCACGACTCACTCGACCGGCTCGGCCGTCCGCGACGCCGCCTTCTACGCCCTCTGGTCCTTTGCCCGCTGCTTCAGCCCGGCCGAGCTCGCGCCCTGGGCCGAGAGGCTCGCGTGCGCTTGCGTCGGCGCGAGCGTGAGCGATCGGGAGGTTGGGATCCGACGGAGCGGGAGTGCCGCTTTCCAGGAGGGCGTCGGACGACTGGTGCGGATCCCGTCATCCCTGCCTCCGGACCCCTTCGCCACGCTCCGCGCTGACGCTGAGCTCGCGCTCGGTCGCTCCAGGGCGTCTACCCAGAAGGGATCGACGTCCTCTCCAAGACCGACTTCTACGCCGTCGGGATCCGCCGCTCAGCCTTCCTCGTCGTCGCCCCTCAAGTGGCCCAGCACGAGCTCTACAGAGCCTACCTGCTCGAGCGCTACGCGGCCGAGACGCTCAGGCATTGGGATCGGGAGGTGCGGGCGCTGGCTGCCCAGGCGCTCAGGGCGATTGCCGAGCTCGATCTCGAACAGATCGGTCCGAAGCTGGGGCAGAGACTGGTGCGTCTCCGCTTCTCACTTCGGCCTACCTGGCTGTCCTCAGGAGAGGCGCCAGTCGCTCACCCCCTTCCCCCTCCCCCTTCACCTCGCTGTGCTACTCTGTCGACAGCGCAAGGACGCCGAGCGAACACTTGACGGCACATGGACGCACGGCCTCGTCCTTGCGCTCGGTCACCTGGCGGAAGCATGGGCGCAGTCTGGCTCGCCGCTTGCCGACGACGAGCGACGTAAGGTGCGCTCCCGACCGACAACGGATCCCCCTCTCCTTGGTGTCTGAGCGCCCCACCTCGGGCTAACCCGTTCTGAGCTTCTGCGCGCGCGTGCTCCAGCTGCTCTGGACGATCACCCGTCTGCGCCCGCAGCTTTTCACCTCTTTCTCAGCCGACCTCCACCTTGCCGCCTCGAGCGCACTCATCACCCACGCCCTCTCGGTCCCCGACCTTGAGCAGGAGGCGATCGACCGCGCCTGGCGGAACGTCGTCGGGCTCGGCCTCAAGAGCCGGAAACCTGAGGTCTGGGAGGCCGTCGCGGGCGTCTGGGCCGCTGTCAGCGAGCGGGTCGACGTCAGCGAGGACGTTACGAGATGAGTCGCTCGCTCCCCGACCCTCTATGCCGACTCGTTGGGGGGGGCGCGAAGCTGATGACCTCTTCCCTCCCGACTCGTCCTCTCCCGGCCTCCACGCTCCTCGGCCAGCTCAAAACGTTCAATGCGACGACACAGCAGGCCCTCGCCAAGATCCTCGGCAGCCTCTGTTTCCAGCACACCACCGGCTGCAGCGAGGTTGTCTGCCGCCTGCTAGGTCTCGTCGAGGTCGGCGTGCGTGTCCCAGCCCGTCTCCAGATTGCTTTGTCTTCTCGACGCCTCGAGTCCGCCCGCTGATGCAGCTGTGTCATTCTACGGCAATGCCGGGGCTCACTCGCAGTCGAAGGACTTTGTTTCTGACGTCGAGGTGCGGCGCAATGCGTTCGAGGCTGTGTGCGCCATCGCTGCCAACCCAGCGAATCGGCTCGTCGGCCAACGTTAGGCCCCTTCGTTGCCGCTCTATCGACGTCTCTCTTCTTGCCTGCTGACGTAGCGGCGTCGCTCTCCTTCGTTGGCGTTTGGCGAGCAGGCCTCGGCAAAGACGAGCTCGGGCGGGTCATCGCCGCCCTCCTCAAGGGTCTCGACGACTACACCTCTGACCAGCGGGGTGACGTCGGCTCATGGATCCGGCTCGCCTGCCTGCGCGGCTGCGCTGAGCTCGTCCGCTCGATCCTGGCTGAACCACAGCCAGGGACGTGGTTGACCGTTGACGAGTACCGCGATGTGCTCGGCAAGATGCTCAAGCTCGCGGTCGAACGGATCGACGGCGTCCGACGCGGCGCGGGCGAGGCGCTGGAGAAGATCGTCCTGCTCGACGCTGCGACCGTCAACGCTGACGGGCCGGCAAAAGGCTTCTCGCTCCCTGGAGCGGCCGTCCTTCACGGTCTCTTCGCGCCAAGGTAAGTCTCGCTAGAGGCCGGAGGGTCCTTCGGCCCAGACGACTGGGCAAGGCTGATGCGGATTCCGTCGCGTTCTTGTCTAGGCAGGACGCTGTCCGCTGGAACGAGGCCTCGTCGGTCATCCCCCGCCTCGTGCCGCTCATGGCCTACCCGCCCTACCGCCGACCGCTTCTCGAAGGCTTGTCGCTCAGCATCGGCAGCTTGTCGGAAGGGACTGTGAGACTGGCGCTCCTCAGCCCCTCGTCCTTGCTTCTCCTATCCAATGGCTGACCGACCAAACCACTCCCCTTCCGGCAGTCGAAGCCCGCATCGGCCGCCTTCCTGCACTTTATCTCGACGCTCCCGCCCTCAGCACTGTCACCGAGCGAACCCTCGCTCCTCTCGATCAGCCGATCGCTCGTCGACATTGCCTCGTCCAACGTCACCCTCAACCGCATCTTCATCCCCATCCTCGACACGCTCGTCCTCCTGTTTGAGGACAGCGACCTCGCCCGGCTCGCGGGCACCTCGTCGGGCAAGATGGCGTGCGTCACTCGTCCGCCTGGGCTCCGGCCAATCAAACATATCGACCCGCTGACCTGCCTCTCTTCCCGCTTAGCGTGCGCTCCATCTTCCAGACGGCGACCAAGGACCTCGGCCGGATCCGCAACCTCCAGCGCGTGCAGGCCTCGATGAAGATGTAAGTCTGTGCACCGGATCCCGGCGCCGGCTCGCCCGGTCTGACTGACGCTGTCTTTCGCTCGGCTGGCGGCGCAGCATCACCGGCATGCTCGCCATCCCCGCCTGCGCGACCGACGCGGTCAAGCACCTGCCGATCCTGCTCAACCATCGCTTCCCCGTCGTGCGTCAAGCGACAGCTGCCGGCTGAACGTTGTCATCTTTATCGTTCCTTGCCACTGACTAAGCGTCTCCGCCGCCCTGACCGCCCGCCCCAGATCCGATCGGCGACGGCCGAGCAACTTTACCTCGTCCTCCAGTCGATGGACGTCGAGGGCGCCGAAGAGCTCGAGGATACGCTCCTCGAGACGACTTGGTCCGTCCTTGTTTAAGCGAATCGCGAGCTTCTTCCGTCCCCCACGGCTGACCTCGAGGCTTCTCATTGCCGTACAGGACCGGCGACGACGTCTCGGTCGAGACTAAGACGGTCTGCCGCCTCCTGCGGGCCCAACTGCGAGATTGAAATGAACTCGTCTCACTGCCTCTTAAGCCAGCGCCGGGCCTCGGCATCGTCAGGCCCACGGAGCAGCGGTAGGAGTGCCTTGCGGCAGAGCTCGTTGTGGTCCTTGAGCCACTTGCGCTCTACAGGTGAGAGCAGGCCAAAGTCGACGAGATTGGTCGCGATCGGGACCTTTTTGTGGGCCGAGGGGCAAACGAGAGGGTCAGCGGGCTGGCTGGCGACCCCGAGAGCCACAGAGATGGTAGGCAGCGCACCCGCGTCAGGATCTCAAAGCCAAACCAGGCGGGCTTGCCGTCGGCAGTCGACCGCTCGAGCTCGACGCAGAGGATCGAGCTCTCGATGCGCATGCCCCACGCGCCCTCTTTGTAGTAGCCGGGCTCGCAGGTGACGACGTGGCCGCTGCGGGAGGGGAGCGAGAGTCAACAAATGGGCAGGGAGAGGTGCCTTTGACGATCAGCCGGGACGCACGGCTTCAGCGGGTAGGCATTGCCGGCACCGATGCCCTCGGGTCCCTCATGCACGCCGCCGTACGAGCCGATGCCATGCCCGACGCCGTGCCCAAAATCGAGCCGGGCCTGCCAAAGGGGCGCTCGGGCGAGCGTGTTGAAGTCCTGGCCGCCGCGGCCCTCCGGGAAGACGGTGCGGATGACGGCCAGGTGGCCCTGGAGGACGCGCGTATAAGCCGCCTTCTGCTCGGCCGTCGGCTTTCCAAAGTGCAGCGTCCGGGTTGTGTCGATCGTGCCGTCGAGGTACCTGTCCATCCGGGAGCGCTGGTCAGCCCGCTTGTACCGTAGCACGTGTGAGCTGCAGACGCTCGAGGCAACCCACTGAGGACCAGAATCGTTGACGTAGGGCGTCTCGCGGTCGATCGTCCGGCAACGGCCGGCCTCAGGTTCGTAGTGCGGGAGAGCGCCGTTCGGACCCGAGCCCGAGATGTCGCCATACGCCGGCCCACGGTAGTGCTTCTCCCGGACGCGGTACGAGGTGTGGAGCACGCTGCCAGAGGAAAGCGCATGAGCAAAGTCGTCTCAGCATACTGAGGCTGGCGTGCCTTGGGAGGGCGCCCAGCACGTACGTCGCTTCGTGCTCGTCGATCCGCTTGCCCTCCTTCCGCATCAGCGCCTCCATACGAGCCATCCACCTGCGGGGCGAATCGGATGGTCAACACTGACCGACTTGGCTTGGTGACTTCGAGGAGGGGCAGAGCTCACCGCACGGTCGCCCGGCCGTCGCGCAGGTAGGCTGCCTTGAAGCCGGCAATCTCGGCCTCGTTTTTGACAGCCTTAGCCTCGTTGATTGGCGACAGGACGCTGCTGACATTGTCCTGGCATGGGTGTGCGCTTGTCAGGACGAGCTAACAGCCTAGCCTTTCCTATGGAGAACACACCTTGCCGAGGGCGAGCTGGACGGCCCAGGAGATGCTGAGGCCGGTGAAGACTCTGCGGACAGACTGCTTCTCTTCAGTCTTAATGAAATCCTTCTTGACGACCTCACTCAGGAACGTCCAGACATCGTCGTACGGCTGGATTTCCAGGTCGAGAGCCCGGAGGTAGGCCTCGACCTCGGCCGAGAGCTTGCGAGGGTCGATGAAGAGGGTGCGCTTGGCGGCGCGTGAGCTGTTTTTGTGGCCGGCGAAGGGCAGCCACCTAGGAGGTGATGTTGGACGCTTCGGAGTCAGCAGAGGAAGGTCGAGCAATGGGAGTGCGGCGGACGGACAGGTAGGCGTAAAAGACGGGCGTCATCGGGACGTCGTCGACGCCGCGCAGGTTGAGCAGCCAGGCGATCTCGTCGAGGGCCGAGACGAGCATGCCTGTGGCAGTGAAGCCAGCCTCTTTGAACGCAGGGGCATCGACCAGCTCTTGCATCTTGACGGCGGAACGCTTTCCTAGCAGCCGCCGCATACCGTAATGTCAGCCGGTTCACCCTTGGGCGGTCGCGAGCTTAGGAGGCCGGACGCACCGGCGAACTCGAGCGAGTGGATCTCAATCAGCGAGGAGGACCGTGCAGGCTGATCAGTCCAGACCTCATCGACGAGATTGCGCTTGATCGGGACGATGGTGAGGTGCTCGGCAGCCAAGAGAGGGCCGACAGCGACTGCGGGGAGGTCACGCAGGTAGCTCGGTCAGGCGGCGGCGAGCAAGCCGGGCAGCCTGGCGGCTGACTCACCCCAGTGCGCGCCTCCAGCACCGGCAGAGATGAGACGGGGGTCGAGGCCGACGCGGATCACGTCGTCGGTCGACTGCAAAGGGGGCAGGGGACGGAAGGCGGTAGCGTCAGTCAGTCGGGTCGCCGACTCATCCGGCTCGGGAGCGAGGCCAGACGCACCGCGAGGAGATCGGCCGCCCAGTTCGCCTGCTTGCCGTCGCCGACACGTTTGACCGACCAGGCTTCAGAGACCTGCTGCGGCGCCTGCGTCCAGTACCGCGAGTCGACGTAGAGGCTCGCGGCCGAGCGGGTAACCAGGGCCGTGCCGGCGCTGCCAGAGAAGCCCGTGAGGAAGCGGAGCCGGCGGTCGGCCGGCGAGGGGTACTCGGACAGATGCTCGTCCTCGGAAGGCACGACGTAGATGTCAATCTTGTGTTCATCTAGTAGCTGCCTGAGCTCGTCCAGAGCGGTCGCCCTCGCCTCCAGGCTGTCGTTGTCGGCGTACACCGTTGTCGACCGGGGGAGGTCAGATCGAAGCTGGCCGGCGGGAGCGCGCTTCTCGTGTCGCCGTCCGTCGTCGTCATCGTCGTCGCCGTCGTCTTGCAGCCAACGAGCAGTCTTCTTGGAGGGCAAGCAGAAGACCATGATGCGGGACTCTAGAGAGAGATGGATAGGAGGTGATGGTCGACAGGAAATGGGGAGAAGGCGGGCGAGTGGGAGAGGGGAGGGACCGCGTGCTCCTCGCGTCGGCTGAGGCCGGTGCGCGCAGCAGCCTCCGGTCCTCTGCACCAGTCGAGCGACGTCGCCAGTGTGAGAAAAGGGCCATGCCTAGGCTGGATCTACCGAGACAGAGCAGATGAAGAGAAGGAGAGAAGGGAGATCGAGGAGGTGAGGATGGTGGTATGACAGGAGGAAAGAAGGGCCCGGCCGGGCGGAGATAGAGGGAAGCGCGTGAAGGGGGCGTTGCGTGGTAAGCAGACAAGGTCGTGAAGGGGTTGGGCGGGGGGGTCCGAGGACAGGGAGGGAGGACGGCGATGAGCGCTATGATGCAAGGGATAAGGGGCGGGTTGGTGGACGATTAGGAATGCAAGGCAGGTATTTTAGGGTAGTGAAGAAGCGCCCTGGCTGGGCCGGTTGCCATGCCGGAGGGCGAACGTCGTCGAGTGCGAGCCGCGGTTCACCGTCGTGACGCCGGCCGAGCCGGTGACGCCGCCGCGCGAGTCCTCGCCGCCCGAGGCCGACTGGATCTTGCGCGTCCGCCGCCGGACGGTCCGCTTGACCCGCCACTCGATGATGCCGTAGATGACTGGCGGGACATGCGCGTTTGCTTTAGCACTCGCTCGGTCGGAAGGCGACCTGGGCCGCAGGAATCTGGACTCACGAGCATCGACCAGGCCTTGCGAGAAGACGAGCCAGCGCGAGACGGCTGACAGCGCCTGCGAGAGTGGGAGGAGGCAGGGGCCCTGGGTGTCAGCTCGGCATGTTGCGAGGGCGGGCGAAGCGGGGCAGCTGACGCACGGGTATCGGCTCGGGGTGCGCAAAGTCGTAGATGATCCGGATGAGCGAGACGGTGAAGAGGACGATGTACGCCAGCGGGAACGTGAGCATGAGGAGCGAGGCCTGGAAGGGAGCGAAGGTCGGGTCAGCGTGTTTGATCGACGGACGCGAGGGCGGCAAACGGTCCTCACCTTGCGATTCATGAACTTGCTCATGCTCTCCTGATTGCGGCCGTCACTGCCGGAGCCGGTGCCCGAACCGACCTCGCCCGAGCTGCCCTCGCCGCGGTGAGCCATCGACCCCATGCCGCCGTCGTAGTAGTCGTAGTCGTCTGGCGGAGCCGAGCACTCGAGAATCTTGGCGAGCGAGTACTCGACGCCCTCGTCGTCGCTCTCCCCGCCGCCAACGTGCAGGCCATCCTCCGCCCTGCCGGGCGAGACGCCATCCTCCTGGAAGTCGGACAGGAGGCGCTTGACACCGACAAACTCAACGCCCTTCTCCGAGGCGCCCGTCGCGGCCGAGTCGCGCCGCGTGTCGGACGTCGTCGCGTTGGAGGTCTCGGCCGAGCTGCTGTCGCCGCCAAAGTCCTTTGCGAGTACGATCGGCGGCAGCTCGATCGACGGCGGTACGAGCGGCGTCCGCGGGTCGACGCCGCTCCCGGTCGACGTGTCCGAGAAGCGATGCCGGCTGAGGCCCGCCGGCAGATCGCTCTCGCCGGCCTCCTGTTGCGACGACAGGAGCGGCGCTTGGACCATCGTCCCCTGCGAGGCAAACGAATAACCTGAGAAGGCACCCTGGCCGCTGCCGCCGACAGTGGACGAGATGCTCTGGCCGGGCTCCGGCCCACCAAATGTCTGCGGCAGCTCAGGCAGCGTCGGCGGAGGGGTATGTGTGCGCGCGTTGGACGGCGTGCCGGCGTTGGTGGACGGGCCGTCGGCAAACGAGAAAGAGACGTGCGACCCTCGCCGGAGCGAGGCAAAGGGGAAGTCGAGCAGCCGGCCGTCGCTGCCGGCACCGGCGCTCTCGCCGTCCGAGCCTTGAGCCGATGGTCGGCGCGAGGACGATGCGACAATCGCAGGTGGAGGTACACTCGCCGCGGCCGCGGCATTGGCGTTGGCGAACGAGGGCGTCCGACGGAGGGCCGGCTGGGCCGGCGGGGCCGGCAGGGGGATCTTGAGCGGCGCGAGCGTCGACCTCCTCGGCAGCTGGCTTGGGGTCGGTCCCTCGGCCGGGTTGACCATGTCCTCGCCTTCGACGCCACCAAACGACTGCGAGGCGCCCATGCCCCACTTCCAGCCCGAGACTGACCCCCGCTTCGTTGTCGTCAGCGTCCGGGGCGACAGCGGGGGCGAGAATTCGCCGCTCGCGCCGAGCCCTCTGCTGTAGTCGGGCAGCTCGAGCTTCTCCCATGCCGGGATGTCGCGCTTCTTCTTGCTGGCCTCGGTCACCGGTGCCGCCGAGCCACCAAGGGCTGAGACGGAACTCCGTGCCGAGTCGAGCTGGAACTGCGTCGTCGCCGTCTGCGGGGCGCCCAGCGGCCTACCCGCCGCCATCGGCTGGCTCACCGACGTCCGGACCAGCCCCAGGCTGAGGTCCTTGGGCCCGCCCGCACTCGGCTCGCGCTCGGTCCGCGACCGGCGCTGGTCGTTCGACCCATCGGACCCGCGGGCGGTGCGGCCCGTGAAGCCCGCCCAGCGACTCGGCTGGTCAGCCGAGACGCTCGTGCGGAAGCCGCCGCTTGACCGGCTGCCGAAGCGCCAGCGGCTCCAACGACGGCCGCCCGTCGCAACCTCGGTCGACTGGCCGCCCGTCGTCGAGGAGCCGCTGCCGCCCTGGAGCGAGGTCGACGACCGGATCTTGTCTGGCCGGCGGAGAAAGACGAAGAGCCGCACGTAGAGGATCGAGATGACGAGGAACACGATGCACCGCGGGAGAAACTGCCAGATCTCGGAGAAGAGGCCCGCCTTGTAGAAGCAGAGGCCGTTGTTGTACTGGCGATGAGTCCGGGGGGGGAGCAAGGCGTCAGCCATACGCGATGCAAAGTAAGTTCGACAGCAGAGGGGACAGAGGGAAGACGCACGCCCCAGTCGCCTTGCGTGCCCCAGGCGATACCGCAGAGGATACAGGCGAGCACCCATGGCAGGGGGAAGAGCCAGCGCCAGTGACGCTCGAGGATGCGCGTCGCCCAGCTGAGCGGGTGGATGAGGATGAGGAAGGTCGAGACGCAGAGCGTGAGCGTGTTGAGGTGCTGGACGTAGATGGAGACGGCGAGCAGGTAGCCCATCGAGTTGCAGAAGCCGGTGCCGGCCCTCGGCGGGTTGCCGGTCAGGGTCGCCAGGGTCGGGATGACGCCGATCAGGCCGAGCCAGAAGTCGCCAAAGACGAGGAAGAGGACCATCCGGCTCCGGACGGTCGACCCTTTGCCGGCCGTGTACTCCTTCATGAGCATGCTGGCCATCATGCCGGCCGCTGGTGGCGGGGGGAGAAGAAGCGGGGCGAGACAGGTCAGCCCTCGGTCCGAGAGGGCAACGGCCGGGAGCGTGCGGCAGAGGGGGGACTAACCGCCGACCATGGTGAGGACGAGGATGCCAAACGAGACGGCGTTGGTGAGCGTGCCGAGCTTGGGCGTGTACTCGCCGAGCTGGTCGGTGTCGACCGCAAAGGCCGGATGGACGCGCGCCCACAGGCGGTGGGCAAGGCCGCTACCGCCGTCGGCTCTGCTGCTGAACGCCATCAGGCAGAGGTGGTTGGAGGAGGTCGACGACGACGACGACGACGGCCGGGGGGAGCTGCCGTCGAGAGCGGCGGCGGCACAACCTGCTGGCCCACTCTGCTTGAGCGCGCCGCGGTCGACGACGGGGAGCTAGGGGAAGGGCGAGCAAGGGCCAGAGGCGGAGGCCGAGGGGCGAGCGCAAGCAAGCGGACGGGCGAGGGCTCGGCGCTGGTGTGAAGTGCTTTGGGGCCTACAGAGGCCGCGTCGGCGGCGAGGTAGGGATGGCGGCGGCGGCGGCGGCGGACAAGGGCGGCGGCGGCGGCGGGCTTGGACGTCGTTGGCTGGATGCGGGGGAGTCGTGTAAGGGAGGCGAGGCGGTCCCTGGCTCTGGCCTGCTGAGAGTTAGAGGAGGAGCCAATGGACTGGGACGGGGGCCGGCGGGGCGTGAGGGAAGGTCTTGGAGGGGAGAGGGAGGGCGGTGTGTTTGAGAGCCAGGCGAGAGGGTTGTGCGTCGGAGCGAGCCTGGCCGGGGGTGTGCCTTGCGGCGGGGAACGGGCAGCAGGCAGGGGGCACTTCGCGCGCCCGGTCGGCCGACGGAGCGTTCCGCTGTGCCGCCGCCTGCCCGCTGCAGGCAGAGCCTCTTCAGACCGCAGATCGCACTTTACGCTCGCCCTTTCCGGCTCCCACCCTCCTGGGACCCCCCCTCCCCTTGCATCTGGAGCCGGCCGGTTCCAGAAAACTCAACGATCCAGAGTCACGAGCGATCCGGCCCTTCCATCTCGGCGTGCATGCATGCAGGCAGAGCTTCTGCCGCGCTCTACTACTCAAAGGTTGTGGGAAGGCATCGACGGTGCTGGCGGGTGCGGCGGCTGCGAAGGGGGGATCGACAGGCCGATTTAACAAAACGGGCCCAACGAGCGAGGGGACCGCCCCGGCGTCTGCGGTCGGCCCGCCCAGCCTCTAGCGCCTTCAGCAGAGACGGCTAGCAGCGGCTGGTGAGCACCAGCAGTAGGTGGGGAACAACTTGTTCTCCCTCCCTCTCGCTCGTCGCCTACAGCTGCAGGTCATCCGTCGCCTTTGCCCTTCGTGCCCATGACGACCGAAGCGGGCGGCCCTTCTCATCGGCAGCGCCTCGTGCCTCTCGCGTGACGATCACGTGGCCGGAACGCCGAGCCTCATTCGGACCTGCATCTGCGAGTCTGTGCCGTCGGGGCGTCATCCTCAGCCCGCTGCTGCCCGCGCCGACGCGTCCCTCCGAGCCGCACGCAGGAGCAAGCCGTCCGACCGACACGAGCACGACCCTCACCTCGATCATCTCGCTCTCTCTCGGCCGCACGTCGCTCTAGCTGCGCACCCGTTCCGATGTCTGCAGCTCGCCCGTTGGTCGGCCTGGCCGGTGCCGCCCGTCGCGCGAGCCGATGCAGCAACGCCGCCCTCCCAGCCGGGCCATCATCAGCTACCTGGGCTGCCGGTCGTCGCCAGCAGCCAACCTGGCCCCTGTCGTCAAGTCCATTCTCGTCCACAGTTGCGTCCTACTCGACTCTTCCACTCGCTGAGCCCGAGCTCTCCCGCGCGGTACGACGCTTCACCTCGGTCCCGACGGCGGCCGAGAGCCGGACGCTCTCGCTCGAGTCGGCCGACCCTGCCGTGAGCGAGCGCCGGGCGCAGCTGCTCGAGGAGATCGAGCGGATGGATGAGAAGCGGGGCGAGCAAGTCCGCCTGAGCTGTGCGTGCCCCTACTCGGGCTCGACACTGCCCGACTTGTTCGGTGGGCACTGACACGATCGATCCGTCCGCCCGCCGAGCAGTCACGACGCTGGGCACGAATGGTACGTTGACTCGCAGCTGCGCGTCGTGGCATTGAGCACCTGCGCTCGGGACTGTCGAACATAGCCGTCGGACCGCCTGTTGCTGACCTTGGCCGCCTACCCCATGCCCTCTAGGCGAGGTCACCGACCCGCACCTCAACATGACGAAGGCAGAGATCGTCACCCGGACCGGCATCCACGCGCGCGACGTTCGTCCGCTCGATTCGAACAACGCCCTCTCGGCCGGCGTCTACCACGGCCGGCAGAACCTCGTCGCGACAATCCTGCCGCGGCGCAAGCATTACATTGTCGTACGTTCTAGAGTGTTGACGTCGGCGTGTTGAGCGACGTCCTCTTTGTCTCGATCTTCGCCGACCCGCTCACGCCTTCTTTCACCGCTGCCAGCTCAACCTGCTCTACATCCGGGCCCTGATCCTGCCCGGCGAGGTACTGGCGTTTGACTCCGCGGAGGGGCCAGAGTCGAAGCTGCACAAGCTCATCATGGGCCGCCTTCAAGTGCGCGAGGCACTCTTTCACTCTGTGGCGCCGCCGCATCCTTCCGGCTCTGACCAGACTGCGCCATCGATCCCCGCGTCTCGCAGCGACACCTCGCAGAGCCTTCCCAGGACCCCTTTCCTTTCCGCGTGCTCGAGTCATACCTGCTTTCGACCGCATCTACGCTGGAAGGCGAGATGGTCCTGCTTCGCGGTCAGGTCCAGATGCTCCTGTCCGAGCTCGAGGAGGAGATCTCGCGCGACAGTCTCAAGGGCCTGCTTTCGCTCGGACGAGATCTGACCGGCCTCGGCGAACGGAGCGGGCTCGTCAACGACGCAGTCGAGCGCTGCCTGAACGACGGTGCGTCGATCGCTTACGTGCTACTCATCGTTGAACCGATATTGAGACGTGCGCTCGCCGCTCGCTCTAAAGACGACGTGCTCGTCCAGTTCGACCTTTCGGGCGCCAACCTCGGCGCGACCGAGCTGGGCGGAATGGACGACATCGAGCTCCTGCTCGAGTCCTTCTCGCAGCGAATTGAGGAGGTGATCTCTGAGGTTCAAACGACGACAGTGCGTGCCCGAGCTTGAAGGCTGCGCAGAGCAGGACTCGACCTGACGCTGCCGTCGCCCTACTCGCAGGCCAACGTCAACTCGACGCAGGAGATTGTAGAGCTCTCACTGAGCACGACGCGCAACGCTTTGCTTGTGCTCGACCTCAAGGTGGGTCGTCAGATGCACAGATGGGCAGGCTCTCGACGTCAGCTGACGTCCCTCATGACCGTCGATCCAATTCCAGCTGTCGCTGATCTCGCTCGGCATGGGCGTCGGCACGTTTGGCGCCGGCCTACTCGGCATGAACTTGACGTCGGGCTACGAGGAGACGCCGGGCGCCTTCTACCTTGTCACCGGCGCGCTCTTTGCGCTCTCGGCTGGACTCGTCGTCCTCGGCCTGCGCAAGCTCAAGACGCTCCGCAAGGTCGGGCTCGGGCCAGCCGCCCACAGCCGGTCCAGCAGGGGGATCGAGAAGGGTCGCTGGTTCAACTTTCGCGACGCCGGTGCTCACACCGATGGCGGCGCAGTCCTGTAGGAGTCTGTCGCGGGAGTCGGACGAACGCAAAACGAAATCTAACGAGGTCATGAATGATGCAGACTAGCGAGGCGTCGTACGGAAGCGGGGTCCGGTGTATGTGTGTAGGTGTGTGTGTATCAGGGAGTCGTGCGAAGATCGCGGGGCCATGGGTAGGATTACGGGCGGGCTGCCTCTGATAGAGGCTAAGGGTAGGGCATGAGCGGAGGAGACGAGTGACGAATGCAGATGGATGGGAAGTGCCGTCGAGGCCGAGAGCGGGCAGGGGGAGGCTGCTATGAGCCTGGCCAGCGTAGGCGAAGGCCCTCGAGCCAGCGGGCGTAGATGGCGTCGGCGACGGGGCTCTTTGACGGCTCGACGTCCGTCGCAGCCGAGGATGAGGTCTCAACCTCAGCATGCTCGGCAGCCTGGTCTGGTGGGGCGCCGGCGCCCGCCCGACCGAGGAGGGTGAAGGGAGCCTCTCTCGAGTCGTTGATCTGCTGGCGGAGCGTGTCGTTTCTGAAAGACGTAGAGCGAGGACGAGATCAGCGAGCTGAGAGGGCAATTCGACGCAAGCGCAGCAGGACAGACTCGTGCAAGCCGGTCAGAAGGCCGACGACGACGTCGAGCGCGAGCGACGGTGCAGCCCGCTTCAAGTCGTCGAAGCCGCGCGAGATGAGCTCGAGACCGTCGAGTGCCTCTGGCGGGGCGGTCGCGGATGCCGCGGCCTGCGCAAGTAGATATGGACGTCGTCCGGAGGAGCAGTAGTAGGCGTGAGTTTCTGCGCAAAGGAGTCGAAGCTGAAAACAAGGACGTACACGCTGGATCGTAGGCGTGATGATCTCGTCGACGAGAGCCCGGCCTGCAGAGGCAGCCGCCGCTGCTATCGGCGACGACCCGTCTTGGGTCTGAGGGTCGAGCTCCGGTGCCAGACCGCCAGGCGCGGTTCGGGAGGCGTCTATCGAGCGTGACGCAGCGAGCACTGCAGCAGAGTCGGCAGACGGGTCTGCGTCGTCGGCGCCGCGCTTGACTGGCCGAAGCGTGTCCGTCCCCGCCTGGCCGCCGTCGGACGTCGACGCAGCTCGCTCGTGCGCGGGCACGAGGGCAGAGAAGTTAGGCTCGGGCCGGGGACCGTCCTCCATCGTCGACTGATGGACGGCGGCGCTGGACGTGCGGCCCGTCGGCTTAGACTGTCGACGGTGGAATTAGGCGGTAAAGGTCAGCCGCTGATCTTGCTCTCCAGAGGTCGGATAGGCCCACGCCCACGCACCGGCCCTCGCAAGGTCGAGCCATGTACGCTCGCCTCGCTCCAGAGCAGCGTCCGGCCGTGGCCCGGCGAAAGACCCTTGACGCCGGCCTCGTTGTCTTCGTCGTCCTCGCTCTCAAGGTCCTCGTCGCGCACGACCGGGCCCGGCGACGACCGTCTGATCGTCCCGACAGGGCCGAGCCCATCATTGGCCTCATCGTCGACAGCCGCGATGCCCGAGGCCGCCGTGCCAAAGCTCCAGTCAGACTGCATGGTTTCGCTCGAGCTGCTCCCGTCGAGCGACGCGTCGAGCTCGGTGACCGAGGGCAGGACGAGGCCCTGCGTCTGCTGGCCTCCGCGCTGGGCTGCGCGGGCCTTGTAGAGCTGGTGGCGCTCGATGAGCTCGGTCAGGATCGTCGTCCGGCCGGCCGACTTGACAAAGCGGTGCTGGAGAAGCTCCTTGGCGCCGGGCCGCTGCGCAGGGCAAAAGGAGAGGTCCAAAATCAGTCTTCAGTGGAGGAGCGGCATCCGCAGGAAAGAGGGGGCGCACCAAGGACGTGTTCTTCGTCAGGCAGAGGGCGACAAACTCCTTGAAGGCAGGTGAGAAGTTGCCCTCGAGCACGGGCGGGGTTGCCTTTGGGATGAGGAAGAGAACGCGCATGGCTGAGAGCACCGAGAGACGGCGTCAGTCAACGTCAGGAGAACTGACGACAGTAGGACGGGGGCCGGACGGTGGTATTCAGACAAGGGCGGCACACCGAGCGCGAGTTCGATCGCGGTGATACCGAGCGACCAGATGTCGGCCTTAAAGTCGTAAGCCGCCTGCCGGATCCTGGCAAGGGCGCAGTCAGAGGCGATCAGCATGGAGGGGAGGGTGTCCCCGCAGAACCAAAGCGCCGGCAAGGAGGGACCGACACTTCGGGCGCCATCCTGCCAAACGCGTACGGTGACAGAGGGTTCGACGAAGGTGGTCCGAGGGGTCAGCGACAAGGGATCGTCGGGGACTGCTCGACAGGGCGAGCGCACCAGAAGGGCGTGCCGACAAAAGTGTGCCGGCGCGACTTGTTGTCGGTCAGCTGAGCGGCGACACCAAAGTCGGCTGGGAGTCGAGATAGAGGAGCAGGATTGGACAGGAAGGAGATCGAAACGGTCAGCTCAGAGTAGGACCTACGACAACGACGGGAGAGAGGTGTTCTCACCAAGCTTGACGTGCCCGCCCGCACTGAGGAGGACGTTGGCTGCCTTGATGTCGCGGTGGATCTTGTGCTCGCTGTGGAGGTAGTCGAGCCCCTGGAGGAGCTCCCGGCAGACGACAGCCGCGTGGCGCTCGGGGAAGACGCCAGCCTTGAGGAGGTCGTAGCACGAGCCGCCGGCGAGGTACTCCATGACGATCCAGAGCTTGTAGCCCTTGACGAACGAGCCGTAATAGCGCGTGATGTAGTCCGAGTCGCACTGGGCGAGGTGGGCAATCTCGGCTTGGATCTCGGAGATGTCGTCGTCAGAGTGCTCGAGATCGATCTGCTTGACGGCGACGACCTGGCCCGTCTCGCGGTTCGTCCTGCTCGAGCGGGACCAGGCAGGTCGTCAGCGCTTCGGCTTTCGCAGCGAGAGGCGGTATGGCCAGCTCTCTCCAGCCCGGGCCAGGTTTCCCTCTCTCTTCCTCGGAGACATGACAGGAGGTCGAGCTAGCGAGCTTGCGCCGGCTCGAGAGGGGTGAGGAACGCACGCTTTGTAGACGACGCCGAACGAGCCGGTGCCGAGCTTATCCCCGAGGACGAACGCCCGGGCCGGGTCGGTCGCCGGCGGCAGGATGAGAGCGGCCGGAGCCATCGAGAGTCGTTCTTGAGACCTCTTCTCCCGAGGGACGAGCGGGAAGGACTAGAGAGATGGGCGAGAAGGGGGTTCCGAGCGAGGGTCCGGGACGATGAGGCGGTCGGTGCGTCGGAGCGGTTGGCCGAAGCGGCTTGAGGGCTCGACGGGCGGGGTGCTGAGGCCCGGGTTGGTGGTCGTGGTCGGTAGGAGTAAGGATTGTGCTCGACCGACCCCCCTCTCTCTCTCGCCTTGTCAGGCGCGGTTGGGGAATGACGCGAGGCAAGGCGGTCGGCCGCCGAGGAGGAGAGGGGCGTCGAAGGGAAGGCGAGCACGGAGAGAGGGGGCGGGGGCAAGAGCTCGGCGGGCGTCGTGAGCCCTCCCTAGGTCTGACTGGACGCGTCGCTGAGCCTCCTCTGGCTGGTGCCTCTCCTGCCGGCCTGTATATGGAGTCTTCGACGAGGGCAAAGGTCTCAGGGCGTTGATGGGACTGTCGAGGGCGAGGCGACCAGCCGAGAGGCTTGCTGCGCCCCCCCCCCCCTTCCGACTGGGCGACCCCGAATCGGGGCTCGCCCGATTTCAGGCTTGGGGCCCTCAAGCTCGACACCTCGACCGCTCGTCCAGCCCGAGCTCGACGACGACTCCGACTGCCTCCCTCCATCCTACGCAGCACTCTCGCCCCGCCATGCCCACCATCGCCGTCGACAAGGCCGAGCTCTACCGCCGGCTTGAGAAGGAGTACAGTCCGTCCTTCCCCCTCGTCGCTCTCCTGCCCAAGCTCCTGCGAAGGAGGCTGAACGAAGTCCCCTGCGCCCGACCTGTGCCGCCTCTTGCAGCCCAGACCGAGTTCGACCAGCTCTGTTTCGACTTCGGCATCGAGCTCGATGAGGACGTGCGTTCTTCCTACCGCCGTTGCAGCTCCTCAGCAACTGCGGCGTGCGCTGGTCGCTGCGCTCGAGTACTAAAGGAGGCTGACTCTTGATTCGCCCCGTCCCGGCTTCGTCCCTCGGCCGACATCTGGCTCGTCCTGCCTCTCTCATTGCTCAATACGTCAATTGGCTATCCGCTCTCGGCTCCGTCACCTTTGTATCCGTGGCATCTACAGACGACGGCCGAGGTCGAGGCGGCCAAAAAGGCTGGCCAGCCGACAGAGGAGCCCGTTCGTGCCCCTCCTCCCGTCGGCGACCGCCGCTGCCTCCCAGGCTCCTCGAGCCGCACGCGAGGACATGGCTGACGTTTTCACCTCGCTCGTATGCTCTGTCTCTTGGCGGCGACTGTTTCTCCAGGTCCTGAAGATTGAGATCCCGGCCAACCGGTGCGTCCCTTATAGCCTGAGTACGGGGTCGACCCCGGACGTCCAAGCTCGAGCTCATGAAGGCGACCCGGGCTGACCTTTCTGCTGCCAATCATCCGCGGCTTCACGCCAGCTACGACCTCCTCTGCATCGAGGGTCTCGCCCGGGCGCTCCGCATCTTCCTCTCGCTCGAATCGCCGCCAGCGTACGCCCTCTCGTCGCCGCCGGCCGGCCTGCTTGAGGTCAACGTCGCCGCCTCGGTCAACCCGATCCGGCCCTACTTTGCGGCCGCCATCCTCAGGCTCAAGGAGCCCCTGACCGAGGCCGCCTACAAGAGCTTCCTCGACCTCCAGGACAAGCTCCACGCCAACCTCTGCCGCAACCGCAAGTTTGTCGCCATTGGCACTCACGACCTTGACACTATCACCGCCCCCTTTCGGTACGTCGACCACGCCTCCCTACTCGTCTTGCGCTGCGGTGCAAGGCTGCGACATTGTGTGCTAGGGCTTCAGACGACAGAAGGTCTTCACTCTCACCTTCAGGCGCCTGACGATCCTCCCTCCCTCGCTTCCTCCTATCTGCCCGCTGCGCGCGCTCTCGCTCTCGCACAGGTACGAGGCCCGCCCGCCCAAGGACATCAAGTTTGCCCCGCTGAACAAGGACACGGAGCACACGGCCGAGGAGCTCATGACCATCTACGAGGTCCGTTCTCTTCTGGCGTGGCGGTTAGCCATTGGGAAGAGGTCGGGTCCGCGTCGCGTCAACGGGCGCGAGATGCCCCGATCCTCACTCCCCCTCCTGCTCTTCCGCAGCTACAGCTCCCCATGGACTGACTCTCGAGCTTCGTCTCGCCACCCACCCGACCGCAGACCGACCGGCATCTGGCAAAGTTCCTGCCGATCATCCGCGACTCGCCCGTCTACCCCATCATCTACGATGCCGAGGACCGCGTCCTGTCGATGCCGCCCATCATTAACTCTGAGCGTCAGTCCTATCTCTCATTGCAGCAAGCATCTGTTGCTGAACCTGCTGCGCCTGGCTGTGGCAGACTCCAAAATTGGACCGGGCACCAAGAACATCTTCATCGACATGGCCGGCGCCGACTCGACCAAGCTGTGCGTGATGCGGCCAGCAGCTCGAGCGGCGTGGCTTTTGCTGACCCGCCCGTCCTCGTACGTCTCAGCGATATCGTCGCCTGCATCATGTCGACCATGTTCTCCGAGTACGCCGAGACGCCGTACGTGATCGAGCCGGTCCGGATTAACTTTGCCGACGGCACCTCGCGCGTCACGCCCGACCTCGCGCCCCGGCGGACGACGGCCTCGGCTGCCTACATCAACTCGGTTACGGGTTTCGCGCCGGCGCTGCCGAGCGCGCAGGTGGCCGACCTGCTCGTCCGCATGTCGCTCGGCGCGACCGTCTCGGCCGAGGACGCCGACGTCCTGCTCGTCGACGTCCCGCCGACGCGGCCCGACATCCTGCACGAGTGCGACATCATGGAGGACGCCGCCGTCGCCTACGGCTTCAACAACATTGCCAAGACGTTCCCCCGGGCGATCACCGTCGGTGCGCCCTTGCCGCTCAACAAGCTGGCTGACATTGTCCGCAAGGAGTGCGCCCAGGCCGGCTGGGTCGAGGTCCTCCCTTACATCCTCTGCGCCCACGCCGAGAACTTTGCCTGGCTCAACCGGCCCGACCCGGGCAACCTCGCGATCGCGCTCGCCAACCCCAAGACGGTCGAGTACCAGGTCGTGCGGACGAGCCTCCTGCCCGGTCTGCTCAAGACGCTGCGCGAGAACAAGAAGCTCCCGCTGCCTGTCCGCATCTTTGAGGTCTCGGACGTCGCCGTTCAGGACGCGAGCGAGGAGCGCAAGGCCCGCAACGAGCGCAAGGTGGCCGGCCTTTGGTGCAACAAGACTGCTGGCTTCGAGGTCGTCCACGGTCTGCTCGACCGCATCATGCAGATCCTCGGCGTCGCCTTCATTGAGCGCAAGGAAAGCACGGCCGCCACCGGCTACTACATTCAGGAGACGACGAGTGCGTGGGCGCCGTGACGAGCTCTCGGTCGAGGCCTGTTGCTGACCCCTGCTCCGGGCACTGATCCTCCCCGCAGACGCTACCTTCTTCCCTGGCCGCGTTGCATCCATCTTCTACCGGCCGCCGCCGGCCGTCTCACACCCGGCCCCGCCGCAGGACCACCTCGACCCGGACCCGGCAGCTGTCCTGGCACCGGCTGGTGGCGGTGCGCTCGAGACGATGAAGGAGACCCTCGCCAAGGCGCTCCCGGCGCTGGCAGGCAAGGCCACCGGCAGCGACCTCGAGATCGGCGTCCTTGGCATTTTGCACCCGGAAGTGCTCGCCAAGTTTGAGATCGACTACCCGTGCTCGAGCATCGAGTTCGACCTACAGCCTTTCCTCTAGAATGTGCGGCCCTTTGGCGTCTCTTCCTCAGGATTGGTCAGAAGAGAGAGCGGGCGCGCAGGGTCGAGACGGTCGGTCGATCGTCCGCTCAACAGTCGGCCGGCCCGAGCCAGCTAGCTGTCAGTCAGCGAGCCCAAGACCCCCACCACCAATGGTCCCCAGCACAGCCGGACCTCGAAACGAAGGCTCCTACTCTCCTGCGAGTCCGCTCTATGAAGTCATGAGGGTAGCAGGGCAAGGGGGGCTGCTCGGCGCGTCGGGTGTTGGGCGCACGAGCGCTCCCGGCAGGGTTGAGGGTGTCGTCGACCGCGGTCCGTGCTCGCGCCCAACGCCTTAAAGCGGCGACGGTTCCGTCGGCAGCGGCGTCGGCTGCTGCTGGAAGTAGATCACGGGCCGGCCCTTGCGAGAAGCCTGATGGGCCTCCTCCTTCAACCGGAAGCGGCGCGAGAGTCCACGCAGCGCTTTGACCTGGGCACTCGGCCGCGGGAAGGTCACCTTTGGCGGCGAGGCCCGGACGAGCGGCAGAGGGTAGGTGATCTCGACGGGATCGGTGGAGGGGTCACCGTCGGCCTCTGCGCGTTCGGCCTCCAGCGCGGCGCGGGCCTCTTTAGGCGTCGCCCGGCGCCAAGCGAAGCTCGCAAACTCGCCGTCGGCCTCGTTGACCTCGGCCTCCCAGCGCTGGCGGAAGAGCTCCTGCATCTCCTCTTCGGTCTTGCCAGTCGGTAGCGGCCAGCCGCTGTTAAAGAAGGCAAGCGACTTGCGCTGCAGGTAGCGGAAAACTCTCCGAGCGATTGCCGGGTCTCCCTGCTCGATGTGACGTATGATGTTCGCCTGGATAGTCCCTGCAGGAAGCAAGGATTGTCGAAGCAAGGCGGTCAGTCCGACGATTGCGAGGAAGCCTTCCCCTGAGAGACTAAGGATACGCACAGCTATCATCGGCACTCATGTTCGGCAATTCACCCTCGACGGGCTTACCCTTGACGAAGCTCTCGACGTGGACCTTGAACGAGGCGGTCGGCATCTCCTTTTCGGGAACGTCGACCCGCATCGGCTGAACGACGACGCTCATCCCGTTTTGCGTCGTCGCCCCCTCGGACGTGTGCATGATGATGTGGAGACTCTGGCAGTGCAGCCGAGAGACGTCGTCGGTCAGCCGGACTAGTCTCAGAGCGAGCAGATCGCGAAAAGAGCAAACGCACCTCCTTTGGGTAGACCTTGGTCGCGCACTCAAAGATCCGCTCGAGCAGGCTGACGCTGAGACCAAAGCTGCGATCGCCGGTGGCGGCCGATCCATAGATGACCTGGTCCATCGCCTCAAGCGGGATGTACTCGAAACCCTGGAGGTAGCGCGTCGAGTGATAGGCGCAGAAGATACCGTCCATGCCGCCAATGCGGCACTGCAGGCTGCATGAGGGGCATCGCGTGCGATTGCGCGATCAGCACAAGGAGGGCGCCTCGCATCCGTCGGTCACGCAGGGACGCACCCGTATTTGAGCCAGGCTGAGCGCATCATGTCGTAACGCTCTCGCTCGAACGAGGGCCCCACCCCGGTCAGATCGGACATCTGGTAGTGCCGGCCCTCCTGAGAGGATGTCAAGTCGATGCGCGCCAAGCCATGGGTCAGCGACCGGACATGGTGGTCCACTGATGCTCGCGTTCGACGGACCTCATGGTTTTCGATGTCGAAGCGTACGCTCGCCGTCGCACGCGTCTTGACGTCAAAGATGCCGCCGCCCGGCAGTCGGGCGTCGTGACCGTCGAGCTGCGAGCGCATGAGAAGCGAGCGGCCCTGGGAATCGCGGCCCGACCGGCCGTCAGCTCGACGTAAAGCGGCCAGTTCTTGGTGTCACGCACCTTCCTGTAGTTGTACGCCTCGCGCTGAGTCCGTTCCTCCTGAGAGACGGCCTCGGCCGGTGCGCTCATGCGGAAGCGCTCAAAGTCCGCCACCGAGGTCGTCAGCATCTTTTCCATCACCTTGCCCTGCAATCGAGTCGCACAGAAGAAGAACCACAGTCAGTCGCTCCGTAGAGGCGCGAAGACTCAAGCAGGTGCCGCACGAGATTCTGAAGGATGCGCTGCTCGCCCGGTGGCTCGCCAGTCTTGTCGTTGTCGACACCGTACATGTCTCGCTCGGCGTCGTAACGGAGATAGATCGCCGCTGGCTTCTTCGTCCCTGCCGAGAAGGTCGCCAGCTGCAGATCGAGAAGGACTGGTCAGCAGTGAGCGATGAACGTAGAAGAGGCTTGCCCGCTCACGCTGTCCTTCCAGCCCAGAGTGAGGCTCGTCAGGTCAAGCCGCTTCCATCCACCCAAAAGATACCAGATGTGGGCGAGTGACGAGGTCAGAGTTGAGGTGGAGCCAAAAAAGCGGCACTTGTGGTCCTCGGCCAGCTGGGCGAGGTCCTGATCGACGGCAGGAAGGAGAAATTAAGGGTCAGCGCGGTCCATCTCCGATATACGGGTTGGCCGACGACGGACCGTGTCCTTGCTCGCGGTTACGTAGGGGGGGAGACGCTTCAGATCAATCTCTTTCGGGTCCGGCAGGATCCGGAGCCGCTCGTCAAAGTTGTAGGTGTCGGTCCGTGGGTCGCGCATCAGATGGACGCCAGGGCTTCGCAGAACGAGGGACGGCGGCGTCAGCGCAGGGCGTCGGGTCGGATCGCTCGCCTTGGCCAGACGTACTTGAAGAGCGCCCGATCGAGCGAGTGCGCCAGGCGTGCTACAGGCGGGCGTCCCGCCTCGGGCGTGACGACTGCTCGCCTCAATGGTGGTGGGAGCCACAGCGTCAGCAAACAGAGGGCAGGCGTCAATGCGGGCCCCTCGCCACGTACGCTCGAGAGCTCTGTGCGCCCGTGCGCCGTCAAGCTCGCCCCTCCAGAGGTTCTGTTTGCGTTGGTCAGAAGTAGAGGCCTGACCGACGCCTGAAGCAGCAGCGCAGAGTGAGGATCCGCTGCGAGATGCAAAAAAGGGTCGAGCAAATGGCCGACCTACCAGGCTTCTCAAGCTTCTTGAAGAGTGCACGGCGCTCGAGGGTGGCAGCACTAAAGGCAGATGCTTTGTCGCTCAGCTCTCCCGGCGGGGAGGGCCTCCGGCTGAGGTTGAGGGCTGTCGGTTGAGCCTCGTCAGACGGACCGGAGATTGGCGCCGTCGCCGCTGCCGCCGCCTCCTTTCGTGCGACGTCGACTACCCTACGAGCCTGGCGGATCGCCGCCTGCGCGGCCTCGACGGCCACGTCGCCCGCCAACAGGGCCGCTTCCAAAGCGCCGGACGACCCGCCTTTGGATCCGTCCTGGACCGTCCGGAGCTCTGCCTTCAGGTTGGGAGCCGTCTGGCCCGCTTTCGCCGCCGATTGTCCATCGGCGGCCCGCGGGCGTTGATCGAGCGACGACGTCTTGACTAACGAGACGCGAGCCGCCTTGCGGTCTACCGCGCGCTCAATCGCCTTGAGGCGACGCGTGTCTTTGTCGAGCGACTTGGAAGACGGCTTGGTCGAAGGCAGCTTGATCGGATGGACGAAGGACAGGGCCGGCCTCTTTGGGATTTTCGCCCCACCGCCGCTGGCAGAGGGCTTGACGGTCTTCAGTGGCGGCACCTGGAGCTCACCTTTGAAGGCGGCCGCCCGGGCAGACCGGGCAGACTCGGCACCCGAGGCCTTCTTCTCAGGGTAGGCGTACTGAAGGACGCCGCTCGCGGCGGCAGCGCCAACCTTCCCGGCCGGGGCAGGCGAGGGGGAGCTCTTGGGCCCAAGCTGATACTTCGACAGACCCTGGCCCACGATGGCAGGCGCGGACGCTATGAAACATGAAAGGGCATGCAGAGAGGGTCAGACTAGAGCTCTGTCCGACCAGTCGCGAGTTGGTCGAGGGGGTGTGTGCGCGCAGGAGGCGCAGCTGCACGCGGCAGGTGGATCGGGCTCGGAGGTGGCACGCCCACCGGGTCGGCAGACGCCAGGCGGCCAGCATCGGAACAGACAAGACGTACGACTGCTGACCCGGCGGAGCGAGGCCTCTGACGTCCCCGACTGCGACGCTGGCCGTGAGCTCAGCCGGAAGGCGTTGGACTCTTTGGCGGCGCGGCCGACCGAAGTGGCAAATGCCTGCTTGCCGGTGGGCGACGGTCGGGCTGCCGACGTGGCGGTCCGATGGGCCAGGGAGAGCATGCTGGCCAGCGATGCAGGAGCTTGCTTTGCGGCGAGCTCCGGCGAGAGAATTGATGGGTAAGGGGGAAGTAGAGCGAGAGCAAAGGGACTTCGGGAGCTGCAGCCCGAGCCGCCGCCGTCGACGGCATGCAGTGGGGCGGCGCGCAGCGAGGCCGAAATTCTCTGCCCGTCGCCACATAGCCAGGCCCGCTCCGGTTAGGTGTCATGAAAACATGAGTGCAAGGCCGGAGACTACAGATCAAAGCCGAGTCCGACGCCTCCCGCACGCCCGACGACGCTTGTTCGGCCCTCGAGCAGGCCGGCGAGGTTCTCCTTCCCGAGCTCTGGCCGGCCGCGCGCGCGCTCGGCCTTGACGGTCGACGGCGAGAGGACGAACGCCTGGACGTCGCTGAGGACGGCTGGCCCGGGCCGGAGTCGGTAAGGCGTCAAGCCAGACGCCGAAGCAACCGGACGGCAGGACGACGACGACGGCGTCGGCGGTGCGCTCGCGCTCGGACGGCTCGGGTCGGGCGATGTCGCCGGTGTCGAGAGGGGCGAGCCCCAGGAGGCTGTCAGCGAGGGTGAGGGTGCCGGCGGCAACAGCGGAAGGAGCGGCGAGGGGTGCTCAGTCGCAGAGGCTGCCGTCGAAGAGGTTGCCGACGGGTTCCGCGGCGGCAACGAGGGCGCGGCGCCGGACCCTCGCTTCGGGAGCGGCAGCGGGTCGAAGAACGACGGCCGATGGTTTTCTCGTGCACGGGCGCCTTGTCTGCTGGCGAGCGTCACCTCGGCCGGGGTCGAGGATCTTGCCGGACGCGTCTCCAGCGCCATCCTTGACCTTCGAAGGCCGGGTGAGCCGCTCACGGGGACGGCCGACGAGGCTCGCCGTCCTTGCGAGGGGACGTAGGCCGGCGGAAGCATCGGTCCGTTCGTCCTCGGTTCGATGACGGACGCCTTGGCTGCCTTGCCAGAACCGGGCACGAGCGTCGTCGGACGGAAGGCGTGACGCGGCGTCGGTGGCGGCAGCCCTGCGCGAGCGGCCGAGGAAGCGGCTGACGATGAGAGCTGCTGTTCGACGAGGCTGTCGTCGTCTAGCCGATAACGGCTCGGCGTCCGAGCCTGCTCGCCAGCGACTTGCCCATGCGCATGGGTAGTGGCCTTCTGCGGCGTCTGGAGGAACGCTTCCAGCAGGGCTTGGCGCTCGCGTGCGCGGCCAGACGCTTCGAGTTTGGTGCCAGAAGCGCCCGCAGCAGACGCTGCTGATGACGAGGAGGGCGACCTTGGAGGAAGATCGGCTCGGCTGGAGGCTGACGAGCGGTATCTCGAGCCGGTCGTCGGGGTCCTCGGCGGTTCGGGCGTGGGTGCGGCGAGAGCCCTGCGGTCAAGCGGCGCGGTCGAGGGGGACGATACGGTTGGGATGGAGGCTGTCGATCGAGCGCGCGACGACGACTGCCCGGCGGGACTGAGCGGAGGTCGCGTAGAGGGTCGATGGGCCGGATGGGGAGCGACGGCAGACACAGAGCGCGAAGGTGTCGCCCTTGCTCGCGAGATGAGCGCAACGAGCTCGGCATCCTCTGCTGCTTTTCTGGCTCTAGGACGGTCCCTTGGCAGTTCGGTCGCTGCGACCGCTGTGCTCAGGTGGTCAGGCGCGGTTGTCCCTCTCGATCTCGGACGTCTGGTCTCCCCAACGTCGGTTCCGCCGGCGGTGAACGAAGCAGCCGATGATGGTCGGTTGGGTGCCGCCGAGAGACGGTCGGCGGCCGCCGCATCGCGCCTGGCTTGACCGTTGAGCGCCGACGACAGTCCAGAGGCGGCACTCTCGGCTCGCCGATGGAACGCTCGGCTGGGTACGCTGACGTTCGTCGAAGAGGGAGGACCGGCAGAGGCTCTGTGCGGCGGTGTGGGTGACGCTTGAGCCCCCGGCATGGGCAGACGGGGCGAAGTCGGCGTTCGTCGGCCGTGCTCCTCGGATCTCGACACATCACCCGGCATCGACGGCAGGAGTGGCGAGGGGTTACCTGCCACCGGGTCTGCCGAGCCCGGGGAGGCTCCGACGAAGCCACCATGGCTACGACCGCCTCCCGCGACGACTGCGCTAAGAGCGGCCGAGGACGGCAGCAGGGCGGCGAGCGAGGCTGCGGCCGTCGGGTCGCCCTCGGATCCCTCGGGCAGGAGGTAGAAGAGGAGAAACTCGAGGCATTTCATGCTGTCGATCGAGCGGCGACGGCAATCAGCGCCTCGGCCATCGCAATCGAGCGAGAGGTCGAGCATCGGGCCACGCACCGGACCTCCTTGACAACGCTCTTGCTCTTGAGGACTTTGCGAACGATCTCGAGCCCGCCTGCGCGCTCAAAGACGCGTACACCCTCTGGCGCGTCGACGAGAACGGCAAACAGCACGTCAAGCAGGACGGCAGCCAAGGGTGGCGGCGCCAGCGACGGAGTCGTCTTGGGCTTCGAGGAGTGATCGGAACCTTCGACCGGAGCGTTCAGCGGGGGTGGCGCGACCGTGCCCGATGAGGGAAGGTGCCTGGTGAGAAGAAGGAGGTCGAGCATCATCTGAGGACGTGGGGGCCGCGTCGCGCGCGTGTCAGCACGGCCGAGGAGCGCTGCGAGCAGAGGTCACGACTCCTCGAGCGGCCGAACCTCCATGCTGGACCGGGTACCGCCGACGAGCGCCTTGGTCGGCGGGTGAACGAGCGCTAGGCCTTGGATGACAAGGAAGGTCGCCGAGAGCTCGGCCGCCGTCGTCTCGACCTCGTCGACGGGCGCTGCGCGATGCGGGCGGAGGCGTGGCTGGGGCGCTTCAGCGATGCTGCGAAGGCATGTTTCGCTTGGCTCTCTCCTCCTTGAGGATACAAGGCTACGCACCATGCGTGAGGAGCTGGCCGTGTAGGACCGGTAGCAGACGAGCGGCGAGCGGCGTCAGGCGCGAGACGACTGAGGAGGTTGCCAAGGTCGGCTGGGTCGTCAGCTCGAGACGCGAGGCGACGCGTCTTCTGGCACGCGAGTTGGGCGCCCTGGGCGGCCGCGACGAACCCGACGTGGCGACATCTTCCTGGAGCGAGACGAAGCGGACGGCAATCCGCTTGCGCTCGTCCTTTGCCTGCGGTTCTTCGTCGGCCGGGGGCAGGAAGAGGGTCGCCAGTAGGCCGTCGACCGCACGGAGGGCGCGCAGGCGGCGGGCGGTCGATGAGCGGAGCGAGGCCAGCTGTTGAAGGTGAAGAAGGAAGTCCGTCAGTCGGGGCGAAGGGGCCGTTCCGGCACGGAGGACGTACGTCTTCGAGCACGGGCGCCAGAAAGTCCGGCAGATCGCTCATCCGAGCCGACCGAAAGGAGGGGATGTTGGTCGGGAAGAGGCGAGAGAGGAGGTCGGGCGCGGCAGTCTCCTGCTCTCGCTGGCTGGTCGCTTGCGGTGCTGCCTGCAGGCCAGCTCGCCCTCCCGTCTCGTCATCTGGCTCTGTCGTCCTCTCCACCCGGCACCTCTCAGCTGCCAGCCTCGTCTATGGCTCGTAGTACCTACGCTCCCCTTGCCACCGACCCCGCAGCCTCCAACGACGACCGACAACCGGAAGGCTCGCCAGCACCCCCGCCGAGCGCTTCCGCAGCAGCAGCAGCGGCCGCCCTCGAAACCCGTCCGTCACCTCGAGCCGCCTCGGGCTCGTCCTCGCCCGGCCACCCCCGATCAGCTCGTCGCCGCACCTTCCTCCTCGTCGCGCTTGCCACCTTCCTTGTTGCTGTAGCTCTCCTCCGAAGCTCCAGCCTTCGACCCTTCGCCTCCGACCAACCTCCCGCCGCCGCCCTCCCGACGAGCCGAGAGATGAGCATCCCTGCTCCTAGCCAGACCGCCGCCGGCAAGCGAAGCGTCGGCTAGTGCGTCCTCCTTGCTTAGAGCGCCCTCGCCCCTCTTCGCCCTCGACTTGATCGACTCATCGGCTGACGACGCGCTACCTCGCTGGCAGCTTTGTCAACTGGTAAGCCGGCGCCCCATCGTCCTTCCTCTCGAGAGGGGGGCATGCCGGCGCTCGCAAAAGCGCGCAGCAGGGCGGCGAGCTGACGACTCGCCCATGTCTCCGTTGCAGGGGCATCTATGACCGGAAGTGTGCGGCGCAACCCTGCTCATTGATGAGACTAGACGGCCAGCCCCATACACCGCTCCATGCGCTGATACGCGTCTTGTCTCTGCCACCCCTTCGAAGACTTGCCCCAGCAGATCCCGGCTGAGCGCCTGACCCACGTCCTCTACGCGTTCGCCAACGTGAAGCCCGAGGACGGGTCGGTCTTCCTTACCGACTCGTGGGCCGACCAGGAGATCCACTGGGACGGCGATAGCTGGTGCGTCAGACCGTCTCGACGTCGCGAGCTTTGGTCGGCAGAGCTCAGGCGCTGACCAAGGCAACCCGCTTGTCCTCCGCAGGAACAACGCCGGCACCAATCTCTACGGCTGCCTCAAGCAGCTCAACTTGCTCAAGAAGAAGCATCGACACCTGCGCGTCCTCCTCTCGATCGGAGGCTGGACCTTCTCGGCCAACTTTGCCGGGCTCGGCCGGTCGGCCGCCCATCGGCAGACCTTCGCCCGCTCGGCCGTCCAGCTCGTCGAGGATTATGGCTTCGACGGGCTCGACATCGACGTCAGTCTGCCCGAGCAATGATCTCCTTTCAGTCTTGACGCTGACGTTCTCGCTCCCTGTCGTTCGCCGCTGACGCTTCGCTCGCTCGGCCGGTCCAGTGGGAGTACCCCAAGGACGCGACCGAAGCCAAGGCCTACACCGAGCTCCTGCGCGAGGTGCGCGTGGAGCTCGACCGGCACGAGGCACGGCCTGACGGCTCGCGCGCTTGCTTTGAGCTCACCGTACGTCCACGCTGAACCGCTTCAGTCGTCGCCGTCAGCCGGGAACGACTCAGACCTGATGCGCCGGCTCCGGCAGATCGCCGCGCCCTGCGGCTCGGACAAGTACAGCCTGCTCGACATCGCCGGCATGGGTCGCTATCTGTCCTTCTGGAACCTGATGGCCTACGACTTTTCTGGCTCGTGGTCAGCCTCGACGGCTCACCAGGCGCAGCTCTTTGGGCCCGCCAACGAACCCTCGGTCGACCAGGCCGTCCAGTGGTACCGTTCGCGCGGCGTCCGGCCGGACAAGCTTGTCGTCGGTCAGGCTCAATCTCGGCGCTGACAGCCTCTGTCGCCTCCTGCTGACGCCAGCCCATCCATTCCTCGCCCGACAGGCATGCCGCTGTACGGTCGCAGCTTTGCGCAGACGAACGGCGGCCTCGGCCAACCTTTCCACGGCGTCGGCGAGGGGACTTGGGAGGCCGTCAGTGTCCCTCCTTGATCGCTCATCTCGGGCGCATATCAGCTGACGTCTAAGCTCGATGGATGGCAGGGCATGCTTGACTACCGTGCGCTCCCGAGGCAGGGCGCCGTCATCGGCGAGGACCTAGGTCGGGGAGCCGGCTGGTCGTACGACGCGTGCGTCACCGAAGTGCACCGACTCGCTCATCTCTAATAGGCTGACGCCCCACACTCTTACTCGGTAACCCAGGCCCAAGCGCGAATGGGTCTCCTTTGATACGCCCAACGTCGGCGCGACCAAGGCCCGCTACATCCGCGACCAAGGCCTCGGCGGCGCCATGTTCTGGGAGCTGGACGCAGTGCGTCTCCTTCTTGCGTCAGCCCAGGCCGTCTGCGCGTCCAGCTGACGCTCTTATTCTTGCGCGTCGCTCACAGGACCTCCGGCCGGAGGACAGCCTCGCGCCGCATGCCCTCGTCCCGATCGTCGTTGGCGAGATGGGCGGCATACCGCTCGGCGGTCCGCCGGCCAACTGCCTGTCGTACGGCAACTCCAAGTTTGACAACCTCCGCAACGGAATGTAGGAGGGCGGAGTGAGGGGTCGGAAACATCACGACCATGGGTGTGCGCTGGGTTCAGGACTGCATGTCGAGCAGACGAATCAGGCGACGGAGCTGACTGCTGGACACTGACCAGGCGGGCGACGGCGCTTGCGGGTCGACTGCGGCAGGCCAACCTCTGTTCTTCCGCTCGTCGAGATCGCTGCTTGCGCTGACTTTCTGAGGCGGTGTCGGGAGACGGCAAGGGGCTGCCGTGGGCTGAATGTGTTGAAGGACCGGCGCACCGTCGGGCGTTGTCACCTCCCGACCGGAGGAATTGTGTTAGATACAGGCAGCCACCCCAAAGCAGCCAACATCTTCACCGCTTAGCTCAGTTGGCAGAGCGTAGGCTTGTAATGTTTCCACTTGTTCGCCTCAGGTCTCCGGTTCGATTCCGGAAGCGGTGACTTTTTGTCAGGCAAAACAGGCACAAGCTGCTCCCTTCGTTTGCCTGTGCCTGACCGCTATGGTTACCGCCTCGACCCTACCGTCCATCTGGCATAGGATCCTTTTGCCTACTTACTGCTCACAAATACCCATCTCCCACGACTGACCCTGCCGACTGCTGACCACGCTAAGCCCCCGAAGTTGACGGCCTGCTCTAGTTCTACAGACGGCGCGCTCGCGGCCAGGCGGGCCGCATCAAAGGGACCGTTGCGCCGTGCCGCGCTCGAGCCCTCCCCTTTCTCGCCGCTGGCCGCTCGGGCCTCCTCTTTTCGGCCGGCCATTCGCCTCGCCGCTCGCGACCATCACCACCCTCCCTCGGTCGCTCGACCCGGGTACCGTCCTCGCCTCGTCGCATCGGCGGCCAGAGGTCATGCCATCCTCGCCTGTCCTCTACTGCGACCCGTGCGGCGTCGAGTTCCCCGACCGGAGGAGCCGCTTCCAGCACGAGCGGCGCGTCCATTGGGCTGTGATGCACTGCCGGCTCTTCAAGGGGCTCGGCAGGAATAGTCGGTCGACTGATCCAGCTCCCAGCACCTCGTGCCGTACCTTCAGCTGACCTCGACTACTCGCCGCCCTCCAAACGGCGATCTACGACATCGCTCGAGCCGCCGATGGTCTCTTCCACTGCCCGGCGCCGTCGTGCGATTGGGCTCACGTTGACCCGCACAACGTGCAGGCTCACATCAAGTGCTTCAAAATCGCCCGTGCAGCCGATCGGTCCGACTTCCTCTGGCGCGTCGTTAAGCCGCCTGCATCCCGCCTTGATGGCAACCTCCGGCAGACGGGCGAGCCGGCCGAGTCGGTATCTGAGATCGAGGATGGGAGCGATGGAGATGGACGTACGCTAAGCCCGCTCCGATATCTGGCCTAGCTACCGACAGTTGACCTTGCTTGGCGATTCTGACGCACTTCCGGCGTCGGGTGTGTACACTCGAAAGAGCCCAAGCAACGTTCGACGCCGCATCGGATGAAACACCTCCCCCTTGTCAAAGTCATCGTCGTCGTCGTTGTCGTCGATCCACCCGCGCGCCCGTCCAAGCCGCGACATGACGGTCCGATGCGAGGAAGATGGCTGCGAAGAGACGTTCGCTGCAAACCCTGCTCTTCGGCAGCACGAGATGCGGGCGCACTGGCCATTGATCGTCCTGCGCTTCGATGACTCGGGAGAATGTGCGTCCATCGACCGCCACATGCGGCAGCTCGGGGGTGTTTACTGACGAGTCGATCTCTTCCAGACGCTTACAAGGTCCACCGGTCTGACGACGGCTCGTTCAAGTGCCCGACCGACGACGGCAAGAGCCGGCGCGACTACTTCCAGTTCGTCGAACACGTCGTCAGCTGCTCGCGCGCCAAGACGGCCCATGCGCAAGGCCGTATCCCATGGCCTGTCGTCCGTGCGAGCTTTCAGCCCAACGGGCGGCTAAGGCAGCCCTGCTCTGACCGTGCTGTTTGGAGGAACGGCGCCTGTGAGATTCCTCCTTCTCCGACCCGGTCTCCTCGCAACTGTGACATCAAGCAGCTGACCCTCTCCTCGTCCGGCTCGCAGACACCTCCTTCGCCCCGCAAGGCTCCATCTCTGGCCAGCTCGTCCCGGGTTCGCAAACGGACGACCTCGCCAGCGACCTCGAGGACGACTCGGACGATCTCAGCAGCGTCGGTGACGGCGACTACGACGACGACGAGAGTCATTACCGCAAGCTTCTCCTCCAGCCGCGTCCGGCCAAGACGCAGCCGTCGACCTTTGATTGGAGAGCGCCTCAGAGCCGTCGGTCGCTACCCAGGCCTTCGTCGTCGGCCGCCGCCGGACCCGGCCCGTCGTCTGTGATGGCCGCCCGGGCGCCGCGCCTTCCCGCCGCTGTGCGTATTCGTCTGGTACTGGTTGGCTCGACCGACTCGGAAGCTGACCTAAAGGACTCTTTTTCGCTGCACCAGCGATTGCTGAGCGAGGGCTCGGACGATGGAGTCGACAGTCACGCCGACGACTACTCGCGCCGTTCGCATGGAAGTCAGCCGACCTTCTCACACTCGGTGCGGCTGACCGGCTCAGGTCGCCTCACGGTCGACCGACCAACGGCGCCGCTGTTTGCCAGCCGACTTCTCGCAACCGACGTCCGATCCATGCCCGAAGCCTCGCTCAAGCGGCCTGCGCCACCCGAGTACGTCGCACGGTGGTCGATCGGCAAGCGGCCCCGCGTGGTCAAACACGAGTCCGGGCACGGGCGGCTGCGTGGCCTGTCGACGGCTCTCGACATTGACGCCAATGTCAGCACGACTTACCGGCCGCGACACCCGTCTGAGATGTCTGAGTACGACCGGCCACTCTACGCCCCGCCGCTGCCCAATTACTCGAGCGCTTGGAGGCTTGAGCGCCCTCTGTCGCTCATCGCCGAGCGCGAGCTCGCCAAGGCATCTCCCACCGGCCACCCTCGCTCGCCGATGGTCCGGTGGGAGACTGAGGAGCGTCAGCCGCCGTATACAGACATCGTCGATGACACTACGTGGCAGCCTTCCGCTGGCCGTCTAGGCGTTGGTGACCGGTGCGTCCGAGGCGTGTCGGTCCCAAGCACCCGAGCGCCCCGCTAATCGCGTCTGCAACCGCACTCAGCCTCCCCTCGCGCATCCGTCCTACGTTTGATGAGAATAGCGCATCCGGGCCGAGCGTCAGTTCGAGTTGCCGCCGTCAGCGCCGGCGGAGTCGTCGATCACGCTATGGATGTCGGTCAAGGACTGGCTCTGGGGCGGCTGAGCCAGTGCCCCCCCTGTGCGCCCGCCCTCGGCTGATGGGACTCGTGCACGTCAAGACGGGAGTTATCAATACAGATGTAACTACCTCTAGGCGCCGACAATCTTGCCCGTCTTCCAGGCGGCGTTCTTAACGGCGAGCTCGACGGCGGCGGTGCCCCAGTCCTATCGTCAGGCGCAAGCCGTCGTCAGCGCTCTGGATAACTGAATACAGACGGTCGTCTCGCCGAAGGAGAGGGCGACGCACATCGCCGTGGTTGTGGTTCTTGTCCGGGTTCTCGGTGCTCATGCCCGCCCGCTGGAAGGCCTGCTCGTCCGTCAGGCACGTCAGGACGCCAAAGATGACGGGCGTGCCCGTCTCGTTCTGCGTCTTCATTAGGCCGTGCGAGACGGCGTCGGCAATGTACTCAAAGTGCATCGTCGAGCCCTTGATGAGGACGCCGATCGCAATGAGGACGTCGTACGGCCGGCTCGCGCTCTTGGGCGCGGGCGCGCCGGCCGAGGCGCCGAGCTGCGAAAGCGACGTCGACGAGCCCGACGTCAGCAGGTCCGAGACGCCGCCGAGGAGCGTGTTGGGCGAGAGCGTGTTGGAGCCGGTGATTATCCTGGGCGGGGCGGCCAGGCGGTCAGCCGAAGAGCCTCCGCGGCACAGGAGAGGACGGAGCCAAGGGAACGCCGACGACCTGGCCCGCCGTATGGTCGTGGTCGCTGACAGAGCCGGGCCCGCAGCCGCTGCCCGGCCCCTTGCCGATAGGAGGACCGACTTACGACTTGGCCGCGAAAGGCAGCTCGTACGAGCCCGGGACGGTCTCGACGACGATGTCGTCCTCCTTGACGCCGGCGGCGAGCAGCTTGCCCTTGCAACCCTTGACGAGGTTGTTGATGATGGCGTCGTTCCAGCGCGCGCGCAGGATGCAGACGCGGAGGCCGGCGCCGTCGGCCGAGAAGGCGGCGGGGAGCGAGTCGGCGGTGGGAGCCATCTTGAAAGCTGAGAAGGAAGGGGCGGATGAAGGTCGGGTAGAGCGAGGTCCGAGGTGGCAAAGGGGTTCGGGCAAGAGATGATGATGAGAGTCGGAAGGGGGAGGAGGCAGCGGGCGGGCGGGTGGCCTTTCGGCGGGGCAAGGCGAGGCAGGAGCGAGGGGCCTGCCGACGTCGACCTTCGTCCCCACTCCCTCGTTCCCACTGCCTCCCTGTCACTCTGCCCGGGTCATAAAACACAGAGCTCGGTCACGACGACGGCAAGGATGGGCACACCCGAATCGTCAGTAGATTTCGGAGCGCCTCTTGCGAGGGCGTAGTGGGCCGACCGACACGCGTGCTCCGAGCTGACTCTCGCGTCTCCGCGCTGGCCTCATTCGTCGCGCCCAGGGAGGAGCAGCCGTCAAGCGCCTCGGCCTCGGGCAGCGAGGACGGGCCCGAGGACAACATCTGGGAGGCCAAGGAGATTCTCCGCGAGAAACGCGGCAAGGTCTACGTCTCCTGGGTGTGCGTCCTCTCCCGCCGCCAGGCGGTATCCGCTGGCCCGCCCACTGGGAGACGCGCGGCTGAGTCCCGTCACGTTTGCCCATCTGCTCCCCCCCTCCCCCTTTGCAGCGGTCAGGACAAGCAAGGCCGGCCGTATCCATCGACCTGGGAGCCGCGGAGCCACTGCAACGAGCTTCTTCTTGCCGAGTGGGACGCAAAACAGGCTCGCCGCAAGGAGGTCGATAAGAGACGCAAGTCCGGCGGCGACAAGCCGGCCTCAGCTCGGGCCGCCGACGACGGCAGTAAGGGCCAGAAACGGAAGCGAGGTCGGCTCCCCCCCCCAACATCTTGCTCGTTCTGAAGTACTGCGGCTGACCCCGCACCCTGACGTGGCTGCAGAGTCCCTCCCGGCCACTGCCGCTGGGCCGTCGACGTCCGCCGGCAACGCGTCGAAGAAGCCCCGCCGCCAGACGACGACCGGGGTCAGTCGGCGCGCGTCGCTTCCGGAGACCGGCGGCGATGCCGATTCGACGGCGTCCTCGTCCTCGAAACGAGCGCCCTCGAAGCGCAAGTCGCTGTCAAATCGACGCGTCGTCTCGGATTCCTCAGACTCGAGCGAAATCGAATTTCTGTCGGACCCGCCTGCTCCGACTCAACCAACCTCACGCAGGGCGGCAGCGGCCGCCATTGGCGCCAACATCGGCGACAAGGGCAAGGGCAAACAGCGCGAGGGCGCGAACCCGGTCTCGGTGGCGTCTGCTGAGTCGTCGGTGGCAGTTGCTGCCCCGGCTGCCACCGGTGTCGGCAGCAAGGATGCTCGGCCCTCCGCAGCGCCCTCTGCCGCGCCTCGGTCGCAGGACATGCACGCGTCTAGCTCGACTGCCACCCAGCCCCTGAAACGGAAAACTTCGACGTCGACCGTCCCAGGCACTGCCTCCAACGGCAGTCGCGCGGCCGCCGTCGGTGCAGCGCCTTCCGCCCCGGCCGACGGCGTCAAGGCTGCCGCAGTCGGTGTGTCGGCGGGCTCGGCAAGCACTCTGAAGCGCTCTGCTCCGTCGGCCCCAGCTCCCTCGACCTCGACTTTCCGACGGCCGCAACCCGCGATCTTGTCGAGCAATCAGCCCGCAAGCTCGTCGACGAAGGCCTCTCACCCCGCGACTGGTCAGCCGCACACGGTCCAGCGCCCGACTTCGCACTCGGCGGCGCCCTCTTCTTCTGCACCTGTGGCGCGACGTAAATCGGCCCACGGACCGCGGGACGGCGCCGTCGATGAGGAAGAGGCCATTGTCGAGGACGCTCTGGATCCAGGTGCGTCATCAGCAGACCCCTCCTCTGCTTTCCAAAGTTTTGTGACCCGTCTGACGTCCTTCGCTGCCTCAGTCAAAGTACAGACGGGCCTGTCGGCCTCTCAGCCGCTGACCGGAAGCTCGAAGCCGCGCAAGCTGTCGGGCCTGGCCTCTGCAGACATCCGCAGCGGCAGCTGGTCCGCTCTCGGCAGCGGCGCGATGGGCCCGGGCGTGATGCGATCGAGGTTGACCGACCAGGCGCCTGTGCACTCCGAGACCGATTCCGACGCGGAGAAAATTGACGACCAAGAGATCATCGCCCTGCCCCACCCGTCGGGTGAAACGGACGAAGGCGTTCGTCGCCAGCGCCGGTCGTACTCGCCCGCCAACAAGCGCTACCTCGAGGCCGCCGCCCTCAACAAGGCGCTCCGGCAGGAGAACAAAGAGCTACGCAAACAAGTTGCCGACCTCTCCGACACGCGGGCGGTGGAGGCGGCCGAAAAGGCCGAGCTCGAGGCCAAGGCGACTGAGCTCGCCAAGGAGAGGACAGCGCACGCCGCGAGCCGTAGCGCTGCTCGGTTGGCCGAGCAGGAGGTCGACAGCCTGTCCAAGGAGGTCGACGTGCTCAAAACGAGGCTCCGAGACGCGGCCAACACCGAATTGTTCCTGCGCGAGCAGTACAACAGCGCCTCCGAGGCCGCGCGAGAGCGTGCAAAGGAGGCCATGGCGCTCGAGGGCAATGTCCAGCGCCTCAAAAAGCAGCTGTCGCTCGGCGTCGCCCAGGTCAAGGCCTACTACGCCGCCCAGATCGGCACGCACGACGGCGCGGTCGACACGCTGCGCACGCAGGTCGCCCTCCTGCAGCAGCAGCATCAGCGGACGGGCGACGGCATCCGCGACCAGGCCGCGCGCGTGCCGAGCCTCGAGCGCGAGGTCGGCCTGCTCCGCCGGACGATCGCCGACCTCCGCGACTCGCTTGCCGAGGCCCAGGAGGACCGCGACCTGGCTGAGAGCAGGGTCCTGGAGCTCGAGGATGAGGCCCGCGAGCTCGTCAAACGACGGCACGCCCAGACGGCGTACGTCCCCGAGAGCGACTTGGACGACTCGGACGAAGACTACCGGCCGCCGTGCAGCACGCCGGCCCCGGCCGCTCCCTCGCAAGCGGCCCGTCTCTCGGACCACAGCAGCGACGAAGACAGCCCGCTGTCGCAGCTCGTCCGGAGTAGCGTCGAGGGCGTACTTGCCAGCCTCGACGCAGACCTCGGCACGCAGCCGGGCCCCGACGCGGCGCCGACCGACGCCTTGCTGCCGTTTCCGAGCTCGTCCCCGTCTAGCTCGGGCTCGCCAACCTCGTCCGTGGTCGAGATGCCCTCGGCCAACGAACCCGCCGGCCAATATCACGCGATACCCTCCCGCGCCGGCCTGGTCCCGCTGGCCGACCTGCACCCGAGCCCTAATTCGGTCTTTGGCAGCCAGAACGGCCTGCTTGCCCCGCTTGAAGCGAGCGGCATCTTCCCAGCCGGCACCGTCAGCCTTCAGGGCCTCGAGCGCGGCTTCGGGTCGCAATGAGCCAGACCATTGGCGTAGACTCCTCTATACCCAGCTCCTTCTCGATTCGTGCCGATTCCATGCGAGTCTGTGACGATATATAGCGGGGCGCTTCGTCCGGGAGGCCGAGCAAGAACTGGCCAAGCAGATGGACGCGTCGCATGAGACTCCCCGACCCGACCGCGAGGCACCCCCCTTCCGTCCCCTCATCGCCATCTTCAACCACCTTGCCGACGTCGCTCAACGCCCCACCTCGTCACGCACGACAGCAACTCCACCCGGCGCACGAACACTCTGCAGGCTTGCCAGAAAGTCCTGACCGCTCGCGACACACGAGCTCGCCTTAGCGTCTGAGCCCTTCAGCCAGGCCGAAGCCTGCGCGCAACATCAGAGCACCAGGGACCATCCTCGCTCAGCAGCTCCTGGCCTCTGCAAGGCCCGCCTCCACGCCGCCACCTGGGACCTATCAGCTAGTTCGCCATGCCCCCGAGCAAGAACAACCGGCAGGTGCGACTTCGGATCGCAGAGCCTCACGCCTGCGAGCGCGCTCGGCTGACACCGAAGCTCATGCTCGCCGCCTCGACAGAAAGTGCTGCTGATGGGCCGGTCAGGTCAGTCGACCCTCGGCCGATGTCTGTCTGAGGTCAGCAGCTGAAGGCTGAGCCTATTCTCCTGCCTTGCCTCGCTCCAGGCAGCGGCAAGACGAGTATGCGGCAGGTCATCTTGTAAGCGAGCGTGCGAGCTAGCCCCCCTCGCGGACGCTGCGATAGCTGAGCAGCGACCTTCCCTCCTGCCAGCTCGTCTGACATGACGCCGGGCGAGACGGAACGCCTCGGAGCGACGGTCGACGTCGAGAGCTCAAACGTCCGCCTGCTGGGCAACCTGAGTCTCAACATCCTGGTGAGGCCGGCTGCTCCGTTAGCATCGCCGACCGCGACGCCGCTGCGCAGAGGCGCTGAGCTGCTGCTAACGCCTCGGGTCCCCCCTCGGGACACACTTCCAGGATTGCGGAGGACAGCAGTCGTACATGGACGGCTACCTCTCGACGCAGCGCCAGACAATCTTCAAGAACGTGGCCGTGCTCATCTACGTCTTTGACACCAAGTCGCGCGACTGGGAGGAGGATGTGCGCTACTTTGAGCAGGTGCTCGAGGGTCTCGCCCAGATGTCGGGCGACGACGACGACTCGGCCGGCGAGGACAGCGACGATCAGGGCTCTGGCCAGCCCAAGAAGAAGGCTGGCGTCTACGTCCTCATCAACAAGATGGACCTCGAGGATCCGAGTGACCGGGCCCGGATCGAACGCGAGCGTGCGGCCGAGCTGCTCGCGAAGGTCAAGTCGCGCATCGGCGGCCGCTGCATGGCGTTCGGCACGAGCATCTGGGACGAGAGTCTGTACAAGGTGCGGCCGGGATCTGCTCCTCCTGCAAATTCGCTTTGGAGACTGATTGCTCCGAGCGACCCCTCGACAGGCATGGTCGGCGATCGTCCGGAGTCTCATCCCCAACGCCCACCGCCTGACCGGCCATCTGTCGCGGCTACGGGAGAAGGCGCACGCGGCCGAGGCCGTCCTGTTCGAGCGGCAGACGTTCCTCGTCGTCGCCCGCTCAGCGCCGCTCCCGCCTAGGGTGCTCGTCGACGGCCGGCTGCGGCGGCCAAAGACAAAGTCTGTCGTCGACGCCTTCTCGGGACACGAGGATCAGGACGACATCATTGCCGCCGGTGCGGTCGGCGCCTACTCGGAGAGCCCGGCCGACGTTGGCGCTCCGAACCGGTACGAGGTCGTGAGCGACATCTTCAAGATGTTCCGGATCGCGATCAACACGTGCGGCTCAGTCGCCCCCGCACACTGTCTTTTACCCACGGCGCTGAACCTCCCCCCTTTCTGCCTTCTTTTAGCACGATTGGCGGCGGAGAGATGGACACCTGGCTCTCCGACTTCCGGACGTGCTCGGTCGCGATCGAGGCCTTCACGACCAACACCTACTGCATGCTGCTGTCGAACGATCTGCGCGCAGGTCTGTCCTCTCGTCACCCTACAGGCAACCGGCTGTGGCCGCTGACCGCGCTCGCCGGCCCCTCTTCCAGATGCCGAGTATCTGCTCGAAGAGATTCGTGTTGCCCGCGCGCACTTTGAGGAGCTTCACACGGGCACGGTCCATATCAAGTGCGCGTAAGTGCCCGACCATCAATTGTCAGCCGAACCTACCGGTAGGCTCAGCAGATCTCGCTGACGACTCTGTCACCCTCCTCGACCAGTCTCTGCGCCAAGGATGGCGGCATGCGTTACCTCTACTCGGACGCTTCAACCGAGCAGGAGGATCGCGAGGAGAGCGTGCTTGGTCTGCGCAACGCCGTCGCCGGGCTGCACCTTCAGCAGTCGTCGGTCAGCTGAGGCACCGGTGCTGCTCTCGAGAGACGGACTGCCCCGTCCTGCGATGGACATGCACCGTCTGTCACTTCAGTGGCCTCTCAGAGTAGGGGCGACAGCGATGAGGGCATCCAATCTGTGTGCAGCTCCAGCTGCTCTGGCGGCGTCTCTAGATTTTCGTTCTCCGCCCGCCGCGCGCGCTTTGTTCGTCGTCGCCCGCGCGGGCGGCGAGCCTCGCAGGGAGAGCGGCCTGCTCGAGGCCAGACCGCTCGCACGCCTCTCCGACCTCTCCCCCTTTCGTCTCGCTGTCTCCTCTCGCTCTTTCTCCAGCAAGATGGCTACCTCGCTCGTCCACGTCAACCTGCCTGCCTCGGGCTCCAGGTCCGTACCATGGCGCGCTATCGCCTGCTGCGGTGCGAAGGCGAACAGGGGCTAACTGGTGCTCGTCCTCCTGCGCGCACCTGCTGTCCTTCCGCTCCGTCTGCGTCGCTCTCGAGCAGCCGGGCCCCGAGCTCGCTCACGCTCCAGCCGCTGCCGCTCCTCTCGATCCTCAACCACTTCACCCGTCGCCCGACGGCGTCGCAGACGCGGGTCATTGGTGCCCTCCTTGGCAAGCGCACCGAGGCCGGCGAGGTCGTCATCTCGAACTCGTTTGCCGTCCCGCACGACGAGGCCCGGCTCTTCTTCGCCGAGAGCGAATACAAGAGCATGCTCGAGAGCATTCGCAAGGTGTCGGGCGACAAGGAGAGCCTTGTCGGATGGTCAGTCCGGGGCAGACCCGTTTGACACCGCGCGGAGGCGAGCGGCCATGCTGACCTATGCGCCCAACGTGCTGCTCGCCCGCTCATCAGGTACTCGACCGCGCCCACGCCCGACGTCTTCTCGGCCCTGATCCAGAACTTCTTCTCGGCCGAGACTGCGCCGTACCCGGCAGTCCACGTCACCGTCGACGTCTCGGCCGAGGGCAACGAGGAGGGCCTCGGTGTCAAGGGCTGGATCAGGTACGGCCTGACGCCTGCTTCCCGGAGCTGCTGCCCGGTCACCCAACTCGAAGCTGACTCTAGGGCCGCTTGTTTTGCTTCTGAAGCTCGCCCGTTGGCATCACCCCGAACGAGTATTGCTCGTTCCTCCCGATCCCGCTCTCTCTCGCCGTCTCGAACGCGCTGCACTCGATCCAGCCGTCGGCGGCTTCGGCCGCGCCGTCGGCCACGACGCCGCTGTCGGAGCTCGAGGCCTCGCTCTCGACAACCCGGGCCGACCTGGCTCGCGTGCGCGCTTACGTCGACGCCGTCGTCAAGGGCGAGCAGGAGGGCGACGCCGAGGTCGGCCGGGCGCTCATGGACGTCTGCGGCCGCATCGGCGAGGGCGAGGACTGGGAGAAGAAGATCTCTGGACAGCTCCAGGTGAGTCAAGGCCACTCTGGTGACTTGCTGCGTCCGGGTCGGCTGAACACGTCTGCTTGTCTTTGAACGCTCTGCAGGACGCTCTCATGGTCTCCTACCTGTCGTCACTGGTCCGCTCGCAGGTCGAGCTCGCCTCGCGCATCAACCTCGTTCAAAACTAGGCGTCCCTCTGGAAGGCCTCTGTTGCCGCTCGACCACGCCCAGACCCCGTTGCGCCCTGTACTGTCCCCCCCTCCCCTTTGCAGCGGGCGCACTAGACCTCCCTTGATCTCCCGTGCACGACTATCCGCATGGCAGACCCACGAACGACGCCAGACCTGAGTGTGCGAGTGCATCGGATCGCATCGACGATGCGCTCGCGCTCACTTCTTGAGCGTCCGCTGCTTCTCGGCGAACTCGACGATCTTCTTCTCGACGAACATGCCCTTGCGCTTGCGGACGGCGTCGACGTACGTCTTGGCGACATTGGCGCGCTCGGCCAGCGTGCCGAGGTCCTCGAGCTCCTCGACCGTCGTCGGAACCCAGAATGGGTCCTGGTCGAGCTTCTGGTAGCTGAAGAGATCGGCGAGGACGACTCGTCAGCAAAAGAGCGGGAGCGAGTAGCGTGGCGAGCGAGCAGTGGGCAGACACACCCCGAGAAGATGAGCTGAGGGCTGGCCGCGCCAGACGACCGCTTGCGAATCTCGTCGGCAAAGCCAAATGACTCGACGACGGGCAGCAGGGCCCGGACGGTGAAGAACGACGTGCCCTCCTTCATCTCCTCCGAGACGATCCGTCCGCGACGACGGGCGACGACACCGTAGACTTTGCCGAGAACCTCGGCTGCGCCGGGCAGAACAAGCGAAGGTCAGCGAGGCACTCGTGCGGCTTGGCGAAGAGGCTGCGACAACGACGCACTCGACGTCTGGATGTCACAAGTGTACATCGCCAGCATGATGCGCGGCGACCAGTCGAGCAGACCTGCGCGGCAGGCATCCTTGACAGAAGAGATGAGCGAGCCCGTGGCCTGGGCGAGTCGCGACCGAAGGGCATCGTAGTCGTCCTCGGCACCGATGTCGACGCTCTCGACGAGGAAGGCCATGCCGACCATCGGCTCGGCGCAGAGAGGGCCCTGAAACGTCGCGATCTGGAAGCCCGACTCGATGCTGTCGTCAAAGTCGCGCAGCAGGCGGTCGTTGTCCTTCGACTCGCTAGAGTCGTCGAGCACACCCTCCTCTGGCGTATCCAAGGCCGACTCAAACCGCTGCCGGAGGCTGTAGATCAGATGTGGCGCGGTCAGTATGACCAATTCTGAAAACGCCCATTTACCAAAAGAAAGGACGAACAGTTTCTTGGAGCCACCAGTTCGGTCGATTAGAAGGTTGGGACCGACGCGCTTCGGGCCGAACGCCCACACCTGGTCGGCCACACCAGCCCACTCGCGGCCGGCCGCCGCGCAGACCTTCTCGAGCTCGGACCAGAACTCCTCGGGCTTGACCTCCTTGGCGCCCTTCTCCTCGCCGCCGCCAGCCTCGGTCAGCTGCTTGGAGGCGACGTGCTCCGTCTCGTCATCGGCGTCGACGCGCGCGCCGCGCCGGTCGAGTTGGATCCGCCGCATCGTACTCGTATTTGCCTGGAGGAACGAGGTGATTTCTAGCGGGAGCGGTACGGCGCGGATCGTAAAGTTGACGGTGGCGTTGCTTGACGAGCCGTGGATCGTCCCGCGGGGTGCGTCCTTTGTCTTTGGAGGTGCCATGTCTGAAAGGAGCGGATCGGAGGGGCGTCGTCAGCGAAGGCCTGGCGAGACGAGGCCAGCCATACATCCAAGGCTTACCGATGCCCTTGACCGCCGTCTCGCGGAAGGGCACGATGGGCTTCGAAGCCTGGATCTCGATCCGGGCGAAGCGCTCGCGCAGGTCCTTAAGACAGCGCTGTGGCATGAGAGGTGATGGCAGAGGATCAGTTGCTGTAATTCCGAGACAAGGCTCGGCGGCTCGGGACTCACTTCAAGATGCAGCTCGCCGGCGGTCAAGATGACGTGCTCGCCCGTCTCCTGCACCAGAGTCTCGACACACGGGTCGGCCTGATTGAGCAAACGCAGGCCCTCGACGAGCTTAGGAAGGTCGACGGGGGAGAAAGGCTCGAGAGCGACGCGAACGATGGGCGCCGACTGGAAGGGAGGCACGTCTGTCAGTGCTAGGCCACCAGCGATCGGGCGACGATTCAGTGGTCGGGTACTGACCGTCATGATGATGCCGGCAAGGTTGACCCAGCCGTCCTCCTGTGCGCTGTTGAGGTCTCCCTCGGCGAGACCCTTCGCCGAGGATGCGTACATCGTCGCGTTGCGCATGACGCGCCCCTCGAGCCCATTGATGGCAAAGACGTTGCCGGCCGGAACGCGGTCGACCTCGATCAGGTCGCGGCCCATCATCATGTAGAGATGCGTCGGCCGGACCTCGGTGATATACTTCTGGTTGTGCGGATGCGTCGGCGGCAGCGTGTCGTTGTACTTGGGCAGCAGTACCTGAAGAGCCGTGCCCTTGGTAAGCGTACCCGAGTACAGGCGCGCAAAGCCGAGCAGCGTCTCGGACTCGAGCGTCGTCGTCCCTGCCGCCGGAGCCGGGAGGACCTTGGGACCCGACAGGTTGATGATGGTGGACTTCTCCTCGGGCGTCTGGCCGTTAGTTGCCGGGGCAGGGACTGACGACGGGGCCAACGGGATGCCGGGCGCGGCGAGAGCACTCTTGGCGACAGTCGGTGCCGCCGGGGCACCCTCGGCGCCCTCACCCTCTGTCGGCGTCGCCGTACCACTAGGGCCCTTGCCGTCGGCGCCGAGGCCGATGAGCGATTCCTTGTCGAGCTGCTCCTCGAGCAGGCGCTCCCGCGCACGGCGCTCGCGCTCGATCCGGCCGCGCTCGCGCATCTCGTCGGCAGTGACCTCGACCCGGCGGAGCTCGGGCAGGTCCGTCGTCTTGACCGCAAACATCTTGGAGACGTAGACGACGAGCGGGGCCGCAGCCGAGGCATCGCACGCGTACAGGGCGCGCTCAACCCGGGTTTTGGGCTCGGCATGCGACTGGTATGACGTCGGGTAAAGCATCTTGGGCAGACGGATCGCCTGCGAGACCGGCGGGGGTGGGATGATCTCGACGACCGTCTGGAACGTCGAGGTCGCCAGCGGCAGCCACTGCGACATGATCATCGTACACAGCTGGCGGTGGTCCTTGGTCTTGAGGTCGCGCGGATGAAGCTTGACCGAGAGCGAGGTGACGATCTTGGAGACGACGTCCGGGTTGCTGCGTGATGGGGTTGGGAATGTCAGCAGCGATCAAGCGTGAGAGGACTGCTTGACCAAAGCACGCACTGGTCCATGATCGTGCTCTCGTAGACCTTCCAGATGTTGTCGAGAATGAATTGGACAAAGAGCGGCTTGAGTGTGCGACCCTTGAGAGCCCGATGGCTGACGACACGCTTCGTCTTGGGGTCGAGGTAGAAGTCGCCCCAGAGACATTTCCGCAGATTGGCCTCCTTGATGCCGAGCTTCTGCGCGTAGAGCTGGGCAAACCGGCCGAGGCGGAACGCCCAGCCGTCGATGGCCGACGCAAAGATGACGTTGCCCTTGTCGGGTGCAAAATAGATGTCCTCGTCATCCTTCTCCTGAAACTCGTCGCCGTCGTCGGCCTCCTCGTCCTCATCGGCCTCGACCTCGCCGGCCTTCGCCTCGCGACGCTCCTTCATCCGCCGCTCGCGCTCCTCATGCCAGCGCAGGTCGTCCTCCATCCGCTCCGATGCAAAGAACGAGCCCATGACGGCGTTGACGCCCTCGATCAGCTGCGAAAGATGGTGATAGGCCTCGTTCGGGGAGAGCTTGAGCTCGAGGATGAGCCGGTCAATCTTGTTGATGACGAGGACCGGCCGGAGCTTGTCGTTCCACGCTTGTCGGAGGACAGAGATCGTCTGCGAGATGCGAGCGACCGACGAGTCAGTGGGTCTGCTCGGGGAAGGACATTGGCGGCGAGCGCGACGGACCTGCGTGCAGACACCCTCAACAGCGTCGACGAGGACAAGTGCGCCGTCACACAGCCTTGAGGCCGTCGAGACCTCGCTCGAGAAGTCGACATGGCCGGGCGTGTCGATCAGCTGCGGACAGGTGGTCTGGGTGCGTCAGCAGCTAAGCCAAGGCATACGAACGGACATGGCCGGCCAGACGTACGTTGATGACGAAGTCCTGCGGCACGACCTCTGCGGGCGCCAGTAGCAGTGGCCAAGGTCAGCACCTGAACGATCAACAAGAGAAAATCAGACAGCCGGAACTGACCCTCGCCCTTCTTGCGGAGCATCCGGAAGCCGAGGCTGACGGCACTGCTCTCCATCGTGATGCCGCGCTCGACCTCGTCCTCGCGGCTGTCGAGGTAGCGCAGGCTGCCGGCCAGCCGGGGCGAGATGATGTTGTTGGCCGAGAGGAGTGAGTCACAGAACGATGTCTTGCCATGGTCGACGTGGGCGATGACGCAGATCGACCGGATCGACGACTGCTCCTGGAAGGCCTTCAGCGACATGGGTGCGAGCGAGGCTGGAGGCAAGTGGCGAGAGCTGAGGGAGAGAGAAGGGGCTCGCTGCGAGCTGGTCGTTGAAGGTGGGTAGGCCGCGAGCGGACTGCCGTCGGAGTGGTCCAAGGTGAACAAGAGAGACCGTGCGAGGAAGCTGGCTGCGTGAGAGAGAGAGAGAGAGAGAGAGAGAGAGAGAGAGAAAAAAGCAGGCGAGGGGGAAGGGTTGGTCCGGCCTCGAGGTTGATGGCGAAGGAGGCTCGGAGCAGCGCGACGGGCGTGACGCAGGGTGGAGGGGCAAAACTGGGAGGGTCGCGCAGCTCTCCCGGCTCCGATGGCGCCGCCCTGGCTTTTGCAGCAGGGAGACCTGACTCGATTCAAGGACTCTTCTCGCAACCGAGGTCTGTACGGGGTCACCTTCTCGCTTCCGCCGGGTCTGTAACATGAGGGAGAGGCAGAAGGCCGCGAGCTTCGAGTCCGTCATCCCCATCGAGCGCGGCGCGTGGCGTGAGCTTGCTGCTCCTGCTGCTGCATGCGCAGGCGGCTCAGCCGAGGTCGATGAGGAGCCAGGCTCAGGCAATCGAGAGGGTCAAAGCCACCACATCAATGGAGCAGCAGTCTGCGGCCGGACTCGAATGTACAGACCGAACTTCTCTCTGCGAAGGGCCGCCCGTCGAAGGAGACAGCCGGGCGTGCCAGCTGGAGCAGCCCCCCCCCCCTCGTCTGGCTGCCGGAGCTCGACGCGTCCGAGCTCGACCCGCTCCCCTCTCACAGTCGACACCCTCCGCACCGTCTCTCGCACTCTCGCCCCCTCTACCTAAGCCTCCTCTACGCTCTTCCACCAGGTCTCAGACCGTCCCACTGGCCCCAGGTCTTGCTTCTTTGCCGCTCGTGGTCGCCCTTCCGGCCGGCCGATCCCTCCGTCCATGGCCACCACGACGGCGGCAGGGGCGGCGCCCTCACCGGCCTTCGCCTACCCCTCGGCCCACTCGTCCAACCCGGCCTACCTTGGTCCGCGCTCGTCGTCGCCAGACGGGTTGGCGCCGTCGTCCGATGTCGACCCGCTCGCGCTCCGACGACTCGTGCTGCCCGCCCTCTACGTCGAGCCCACAGAGGAGGACGGTGAGGACGAGGTCATGGACGACGACGATCGGCACGACCTCGACGATGAGGACGGACTCGAAGAGGACGAGGAGTACGACGGCGAAGGCGACGTCACGGTCAAACAGGAGGAAGGCGAGGACTTTGCTTTCGTGCGTCTCTCACTCTCGACCTCGGCTCTCGACGCGCGTCGTCGGCGGCAAGCGCGTTCCTCCAGGCGCGCGACTGCTGAGCTGAACCTGATGAGCTTCCCCTCCCGACGCAGAGCGACCCAGAAGAGCCTGACCCGGAACCAGAACCGGAACTCGAGGAGACGACCGAGGATGAGATGGACTACCGGCCGACGTGGGAGAAGGAGCAGCTCCGCGAAGAGATGAATCAGCTCGAGGACGCCGTGGCTGGACTTGAGGACAACTACCGGCTCGTCGACCGGCTCGGAGAGGGTGCGCATGTGCCATCCTTACGCCGCCGCTGCTCTGGAGCTGACCGTGCTACTCCGAACGACGCGCAGGCACCTTCTCGTCCGTCTACAAAGCAGTCGACCTCAAGCACGCCCAGTACGACAACTCGCTCTGGATCGGCTCCGCCGGCCTGCCGACCCAGGAGGACTCGCGGGCAGCCGCCTCAACCCGGAGCAAGCGAAGATCCAAGGTCTACGTCGCCCTCAAGCGGATCTACGTCACCTCGAGCCCGGCCCGGATCGAGAACGAGATCTCGATCCTGGAGGACCTGCGGTGCGTGCGGGTCTCTGGAGAATGAGGCGACGTGTGCGCAGCGGGCTAACCGTACGAACCCGCTCGGATCCACAGAGGCTGCCCTAACATCTCACAACTCATCACCGCCTTCCGTTACGAGGACCAGATCATCGCCGTCATGCCGTTCCACTGCAACGACGACTTCCGGGTGCGTGCGCGTTCTGTGCCGTGCCACGGGCTCCCCGGCGAATGCAGGCCGCACGACTGACGTTGCCCTGAGTTTCGCTTCGCTGCCACAGAACTACTACCGGCAGATGTCGACCGACAACCTCAAGTGCTACCTGCGCGACATGTTTCGCGCGCTCCGGGCGACACACGCGCGGGGCATCATCCACCGCGACGTCAAACCGGCCAACTTCCTGTACGACTGCAAGAAGCAGTTCGGCATCCTCGTCGATTACGGTCTCGCCCAGGTCGGTTACCCCTTCCGATAGAAGGCGTGCTATTGTCGAGGAAGAGATCTGTCAACTTACGCCTTCTTCTTGCCTTCCATTGCAGCGCTACACGCCTCCGCCGAGCTATCAGGCGCCCAAGTGCCAGCACACGGGTGCGTCGTTCGACCACCCGCATGGCAAGCGCGAGCGCAACGCATCGACCAAGGCGGTCGAGCAGGCGATCTACACGAGCCGGAAACGGAGCAAGCTCGCGCCAGACAAGATTGGCTTCCCGGCTGAGGACAAGCGGTGCGTCGATGGTCCCGCCAGACCCTCCGCCCTGGTCGCCGACAGCTGACTCGTCAACCCCTGCTCTTCAAGTGCGAGCGTCAAGGCCAACCGGGCGGGCACGCGAGGCTTCCGTGCGCCCGAGGTTCTGTTCAAGTGCCCGGATCAGAACGCCTGTTGGTATCACGCCTTTCGGCCCCGCGAGGTAGACGACGCTGACGAGTTCCTCCGCCACTTTGACCGCCGACAGCGATCGATATCTGGTCGGTCGGCATCATCCTGCTCTCGTTTCTCTCGCGCAAGTTCCCCATCTTCAACTCGAACGACGACACCGAGGCCCTCATGGAGATCAGCGCCATCTTTGGCAAGGCACGGATGGATAAGTGCGCGGCCATCCACAACCGGACGTTCCTCTCGAACCTGCCCTCGATCGATCACGAGGGCCGGTCGCTCGAGTCGATCGTGCTCGTCTCGAACCCGGACCTGTGGAACCACAAGGCCTTCCCGCCGCCCAAGCCGCTCTTCCTCGACGACCCGTTCTACGAGCCGCCGCCGTCCGAGGCCCAGCACCGGCACGAGATTGAGCAGGCACTCGACCTCCTCAAGCGCTGCCTCGCGCTCGATCCGTGCAAGCGCCTGACGGCGGCTGATGCACTTAAGCACCCGTGGCTCCGGAGGCCGGGCGTCGATGAGGACGCCGACGGACCGCGCAAGCCTGAGGAGGGTGTCTGCAAACGCATGCACCGCGTTGAAGAGGGCAACCGTCCGTCGTCCGGTGTTTTCGTCCTCCCTCGTCGTTCATCAAGCTGATCCACCCTGCAACCTTCCGCGCTCGTTGCAGACGAGGTCTGGGCTGGCGGCGACTGGCACCAGGTCGGCCACGGCGACGCCATCGCGATGGGTGATAAGCGTTCGTTCCTTCTTGGTACTCGCGCAAGGCGCGACGGCGACTGACAGCTCTCACGTCGTTTCTCTGCAGCCTGCCCGATTCACGCCGTCCACCGCTGAGGCTTTTCACAGATGCCTTTACGGCACCCTCCTCTTTCCGCGACGACCGACTGCCCTCGCTTGGCAACCCAGTCGCGTTGACACCGACCATCGACATGAACACCCTCGGCCTCTCGGTCGACGCCGACGTCCTTCGAGCCCTGTCGACCCTCGCTCGCTCTACCCCACGCACCGCACCGCCATCGACCGACCCCGCCGTCCTGCAACCTGCAAGCTCGCCTCTTCATTCGCATACTCACTCCCTTAGCATCACTCCACGCACCGCAGCTCCCTTTCTCCCGCTATCCCTGACCTCTTGACGAATCACATGACGCCCGCGCAAACCTCCTCTCGCCGCGCGCACCGGCGTGATCCCCCGCGTCGTGAGGGGCGGGGAAAGGGGCCCGTTTCAGCAGCGGCCGTGCCGGCGGGCGCGCGGCGGCGCCTTTGCTTTCTCTAGGCCGGCCGGGCGGTGACAGGCTGGCACGCCCGCCGGCCCCCTTCACGGACGTCCCCCTCCTCTTGGCCCGCTCCCGCTCGACACGCCACCGACGAGACGCGACCCCTTCAGCCCGATCCCCTTGCCCCTTCCTGCCTGCCAACGCAGAGCGTCCCCCGACAGGAGCTCGACCTCGCCGGAGCCCGTCCTCCGACCCGCCAGCACCAGACGCCCGCCCGCCCGCCCTCGCGCAGTTGGTCCCCATCGGCCGGAGTCGTCCAACCGGCCGTCTTCGCTCTCAGCTCCCCCTTGCTCGGCCCACCACCTCGTCTCGCCCGCTCGCTGCCCCGTCTCCAAACCAGATCCAGACAGACCCAGTTCAAGGTAAGCACCACCGCCGCCCACTCTTTGCGCGCTCGGTCCACCGCCATGAGGGACTGGCCCGCTCACGGCTTGTTTTGCGCCCCCCTCTCTGTTGGCCGCCAGTCGAGGTCGACCCCTGCCGCTTGACCGTCTCGCTCGTACACGGACCCGCACCGCCTGGCCAGCCTCCAGCTAGATCGCAGCCAGCCTGTGAGTCTCGTCCCGTCGAGAGCAGCAGCTCTCAAGGTTCGCGCACCGATCGAGCCCTGTACTGACGAGCTGTCGAGCCACCCCTCGCCCGGTCCCCGCGCGCGCAGGCTCCCTCGGGCCGCCGACCACCGGCTCACACCTCCTCCACCCCTCTCCCCCTCCCGTACCCTAGCCGCTATGGCACCGGCGGCTCCCGCTCCGCCGAGGGAGATTACGACGAAGCACGACGCGCTCTCGCTCATCAAGGACCAGGGCGGCGTCTCGCTCTACCCCTCGGACGACGACCTCGTCAACCTGCTCCAGGGCCGCTTCCGATCGGACCTGCCCTACACCCGGCTCGGGGCCTCGGTCCTGCTCGCTGTCAACCCGCTCAAGACGCTCGCCAACCTGAACGAGGCGAGCGCAAACGCGTACGCCGAGAAGGACTGGTCGAGCACGGCGCCCGGGCCGAGGCCAGACCGGTCGCTCCAGCCGCACATCTACGAGCTCGCCGTCCGCGTCTTTGCACTCGCAAACCGGAAGCACGAGAACCAGGCCGTCGTCTTCAGGTGCGAGCCAGACTCGAGCAGGCCGATGTACAAGGAAGCACCCGTCTGATGCTCCTTTCCGAACCCTCGCTGCAGCGGCCTCACCGGGTCCGGCAAGACGTTCAACTCTGAGCGGTTCGTCGAGCAGGTGCTGCGCCTCGCGGCGCGGTCCAAGGCCGAGAAGCGCATTGCCGAGCGCATCAAGTCGGTGTACAACGTTCTCGACTCGTTTGGCACGGCCAAGACGCCGACGAACGCCTCGGCCTCGCGCTTCGGCAAGTATCTCGAGCTGCACCTAACGGACGCCGGCCGCGTCGCCGGCGGCAAGCTCCTCGTCTTTGGGCTCGACAAGTCGCGCGTCAACCGGCTCCGACAAGACGAGCGGTCGTACAACGTCTTTTACCAGCTCCTCGCCGGCGCCGACCCGGATGAGCGCGATGCGCTCAACCTTGACGACCCCTCGAGCTATGCGCTGCTCGCCTCGTCGGGCTGCTACCTCCTTCCGGGCGGTCCGCTCAGCGACGACCATGCCCAGATGGGCGAGCTCCGGGCCTCAATGGCCAACCTCGGCTTCAAACACCGGCACCTCGCCTCGATCTGGCAGCTCCTGACGGCGATCCTCCTGCTCGGCAACCTCGAGTTTACCGACAACGGCCAGTACGAGCTGTCGTATGAGTCGGCGACCGTCAGCAACCCTGAGGTGCTCGACGAGGTGGCCGACCTCCTCGGCCTCGGCCCGGCTGAGCTCGAGCAGGCACTCACCAACAAGTCGGCCTTTGTCCGCAACGAGCTCACTTCGCGTTTCCTCAACGCCGGCGAGGCAACCCGCCAGCGGGACGCGCTCGTCCGCGACGTCTACACGCTCCTCTTTGCCTACGTCGTCGACACAATCAATCGCAACCTTGAGCCCGAGGCAGAGGCGATCGCCGGCGGCCGGACGATTATCTCGGTCTTCGACCAGCCGGGCTACCAGAGCCGGTCACCGAGCGGTTCGCTCCAGTTCACCGACCGCGCGCCACTCGTCGCCTCGGCCAACGGCCAGAACTCGTTCGAAGAGTTCACCTTCAACTACGCGGCCGAGCTCGGTCACGCTTCGTACGTTCGCCGGGCGTTTAGCGACGGCCACGGCTTCAACGCCGGTCTGACGGCCGACCGGGTCTCGCTCCCGGCCGTCATGACGATGGACAACGCCGGCTGCGTCGAGCTGCTGCGTGGCGGGCCCGTCGGCAGCAAGTACGACCGCAAGGTGGGCGGGCTCGCCGGTTTCCTCAGCCGCAACTGCCTCAAGCCCTCGACGCGGAGCTCTTCCGATTGGGACAAGGACGTCCAGCTGCTAGAGGGCCTGACTGACAAGTTTGGCCCGCACGCCTCGTTCGTGACTTCGCCCGAGGTCGGCCTCGGCCCGTCGGCGATGCGCGAAAAAACGCTGTTTGGGATCAACCACTACGCCGGCAGCGTCTCGTACGACATCCGCGGCTTTGTAGAGAAGAACACCGACGTGCTCGACCCCTCGCTCGTCGACCTGCTCCGCGGTTCCCGCAACGCCTTTGTGGGCCGTCTCTCTTCGGCCGGTATCGCGGTCGAGACGCACCCGAACGATAAGGCCGCCGTCGTCCAGGCCCAGATCCCCGTCACGCCGCTTCAGCACCCGACGCCGGCAACTGCCTCGCCTTTTACCGATGGCGCCAGCCCCGAACCAGAGGCGCTCCTCGTCGAAGGTCAGATCTACCCGGTGACGACCCAGCTCAACGCGACGCTGGCCGAGATCATCACGAGCTACGAGACGAGCCGGACGTGGGACGTCCTCTGCATCCGGCCGAACGACAATGCCCTACCCAACGCCTTTGACAAGCGCCGCGTCAAGTCGCAGGTCCGGGCGCTCCTCCTGCCAGACCTTGTCGTACGCAGGCAGGCCGAGTACGTGACGTCGTTCCCGTTCGCAGACTTTGGCTACCGTTACGGCCTCGGTGCGGGCCATGGCGCGGCGGCCATCCTCAATTTTGCCACCACCCGCGGCTGGTCGGAGGGCGCCGACTTTGCCATGGGCGAGGAGCGCATCTGGCTCGGCTACTCGGCCTGGCGCGAGATCGACGACGAGCTCCGTGCGACCGAGGCCGGCGGCGAGGTCGATGAGGTGGTGGACGAGCGCGACGACGGCGCCGCCTTTGCCGGCCTCACCTCGCCCAATCAGCCTTGGGCCGGCGACGGCGCCGGGTCTGAGAGCCAGCAGAATCTCGTCCTCCAGCGGACCGACACGCACGGCTCGGGCTACCTTGAGCCGGCCGAGGGCCAGAGCTATGGCGGCGACGCCCGCTCGATCGGCAAGAACGGCTACGCCTCGAGCTGGATCGAGCCCGAGCAGTGGGACGACAAGGGCGCGCTCGAGCACCCGGTCCGGGCCGACCGGCGCGAGAACGACCCGAGCGACCAGGTCGCCAAGGACCTCGCCGACGGCCTCATCGTCAACGAGAAGCGGCCCGGCCTGCTCGAGGAAAAGGTCGAGGAGACACGGGCGCGAGTCTGGTGGCTCCGCTACGTCAAGTTGACGACGTGGTGGGTGCCGACATTTGCGCTCAAGTCGTGCGGCGGCATGAAGCGGGCCGACATCCGGCTCGCCTGGCGCGAGAAGCTCGCCATCTTCCTCAGCATCTTCTTCATGTGCGCCGTCGTCATCTTCTACGTCGTCATCTTCGGCCGCCTGCTGTGCCCCAACTTTGCCAAGGCCTGGAACACGAGCCAGCTAGGCGAGCACGCCCAGGAGAATGACTTCTTCGTCGCCGTTGCCGGTACGTTTCTCTCATTAGCCATCGGTGCCTCCTCGCCTCTGCTGACCCGGCCTACGCGCAACCTCTGCAGGTAAGGTCTACGATATCACCGACTTCTGGCAGGGTCAACACAGCGACGTCGCCGCCTACCCGGTCACCGACGACGTCATGCTCCAGCTCGCCGGCCAGGACCTCACCGGCTACTTCCCGATCCCCTTCACCGTCTCGTGCCCGGGCCTCGTCACCGACGAAACGCTTACGCTCCAGCGCAACTTTACGCCGATCGCCGACTATGCCGTCCACTGGTCGGGAAGGCAGCAGAACTATGGCTCGGCGGCGCTCGCCGACAACCAGTGGTACCCCAACAAGTTCCTGCCCTTCATGAAGGACTTTTACAAGGGCGACTTTGTCTACAGTAAGGGCGACATCCAGGGCCAGGCCGACTCGGGAGCCAAGTACGTCTGCGGCGTACGCTCTACCCCGGGCCGCCTTCTGTTGCTGACCGCGAGCCTTTTGCCGCATCAGGACCTGGGGCGTCTACAAGGACGGCGTCTACGACATTTCGGACTACCTTCAGACCCTCACGTATTACGAGGCGGCCAACAGCAGCGACTCGCAGTACTCGTTCCTCGATGACTCGATCACGCGGCTCTTCCAGAATCAGCCCGGCAAGGACCTCACGACCCGCATGGAGAAGGCGCTCGGCGCGATGAACGCGACGTACGCCGCGCAGCAGTACACCTGCCTCCGCAACGCCTTCTACGTCGGCCGGACCGACTTCCGCGACACGCCACGCTGCACGGTCAACAACTACATCCTGCTCGCCTTCTCGGTCATCATCATGATCACGATCGGCGCCAAGTGTACGTCGCCCTCCTTCCTCCCTATGATCATCAGCCCTGCCAGCCCTAACGCTCCGACCCATCTGCCTCCTCTTGCAGTCCTCGCCGCACTCCAGCTGTCGAGCAAGCGCAACCCCGAGATGCTCGACAAGTTTGTCATCTGCCAGGTGCCGTGCTACACCGAGGGCGAAGAGTCGCTCCGGACGACGATCGACTCGCTCGCCGCGCTCCAGTACGACGACAAGCGCAAGCTCATGTTCATCATCTGCGACGGTAACATCTACGGCAGCGGAAACGACAAGCCGACGCCGCGGATCGTGCTCGACATCCTCGGCGTCGACGAGAAGGTCGAGGCCGACCCGCTCATGTTCAAGTCGGTGGCCGAGGGCTCCAAGCAGATCAACTACGGCAAGGTCTATTCTGGCTTGTACGAGTTTGAGGGCCACGTCGTGCCGTGCGTGCAGCCTGTTTGATCATCTTTGCCACGCCGCCCGTATGGCTGACTCCCGGCCTTTCTTTCGACCTGCGCAGCTACATGGTCGTCGTCAAGGTCGGCTCGCCGCGTGAGCGCAGCAAGCCCGGCAACCGCGGCAAGCGCGACTCGCAGTGCCTCCTGCTGCGCTATCTCAACCGCGTTCACTTTGACGCGCCAATGTGCCCGCTCGAGCTCGAGATGTACCACCAGATGCGCAACGTCATCGGCATCGACCCCGCCTTTTACGAGTACCTCTTCCAGGTCGACGCCGACACGGTACGTCGTCTCTTTCCCCGCGCGCGATCTTTTTTGCTTCTATGCTGACAAGCGACTGACGCGACACCGACCTGCAGTGCGTTGCGCCCGAGTCGCTGAACCGCATGATCTCGTGCACGATTGACGACTCGGCCATCATCGGCATCTGCGGCGAGACCAAGCTCCAGAACGAGATGCAATCTTGGACGACGATGATTCAGGTGCGCCCGGCACCACCCGCGACGAGCGCGCCAGGGCCTGGCTCGATCAAAGCTCACCATCGCTCTCACGTCTTTGCCCGCCCTGAACCCAGGTCTACGAGTACTTCATGTCGCACCATCTCGCCAAGGCGTTCGAGTCGCTCTTTGGCTCGGTCACGTGCCTGCCCGGCTGCTTCTCGGTCTATCGTCTCCGGACGGCCGACAAGGGCCGGCCCATCATCATCTCGCAGCGCATCATCGACGACTACTCGGAGCCGGTCGTCGACACGCTCCACAAAAAAAACCTGTTCTCGCTCGGCGAGGACCGGTATCTGACGACGCTCATGATGAAGTACTTCCCGTCGTACAAGATGAAGTTCACCCCCGACGCGCTCGCCTACACGGTCGCGCCCGACCGGTGGTCGGTCCTGCTCTCACAGCGCCGGCGCTGGATCAATTCGACGATCCACAATCTCGGCGAGCTCTACTTCCTGCCCGAGATGTGCGGCTTCTGCATCTTCTCGATGCGCTTTATTGTCTTCCTTGACCTCATCGGAACGATCGTGAGTCCCAGATGGCTCCGCTCACTTGGCCTTGCTGCAGAAGCTGACGCGTTGTGCCTCCGCGTCATCAGATCCTGCCCGCCACCTGCGTCTATGTGAGTCTCCTGCCGCCTCTTGCGTCTCGGAAGCATCACGTCTGATGACGACGCCCGCTGTCCTACTTTCTTCCAGCTTTTCTACCTGATCATCACCGTCGGTGCGTCGGGCTACCAACCTAGGCTCTGCTGAGGTGCGATGGCCACTGACCTTGCTCCTCTCTCCTTCAGCCATCGGCCAGGCGCCGATCCCCTTCATCGCACTCGCCATGATCGGCGCAACATACGGTCTGCAGGTACGTGCGCTGAGTGCGAGCTCGTAGTCCTTGCACGGGCGGCAGCTGATGAGACGCGCTCTCTCGTCCACAGGTCATTATCTTCCTCATCAAGCGCGAGTTCATGCTCATCGGCTGGATGGTCATTTACATCCTCGCGTGAGTCCTCTCGATCGAACCGAGGATGTTCAAACGCCCCGCTGACTCGCAAAGCCAACCCCGACCCGTAGGTACCCAATCTACTCGTTCTTCCTGCCCATCTACTCGTTCTGGAGCATGGACGACTTCAGCTGGGGAAACACTCGCGTCGTCGTCGGCGAGGGCAAGGACAAGATCATCCAGATGCCCGAGGACGAGTACTTTGACGACTCGATGATCCCGCTCAAGAAGTTCAGCGGTGCGTCGCGCCCGCCGCGCCATTCTGCCTTCGTCACCGACAGCTCTGACCGTCCGTTTCTCCCTCGACGGCCCTGCAGACTACGAGAACGAGGTTTGGGAGAAGGTCTCGCGGCAGGACTCGGGCTCGATCGCCGGCAGCGACTACGGCTCGCAGCGCGAGAGCGCCCGACCGCGGGCACGTGCGGCTGCGAACAGCGGCTACAACTCGCCGAACGGCGGCGACTACTAGTACGTCGGCCGATCTGCCAGTCTTGGGATACGACTCGAACCGCGGAGCTGACGGTCCCCTCGTCAACCCGCTTGATGCAGCCGTGACAGCTCGCCACTCAAGCACCACGACTCGAAGCAAAATCTGCGCTCTGGCGCCGGCAGTCGCGCGGGCTCGCCCTTTACCACCGGCTCGCAGTATGGCGCAGGTGGCTCGCAGTACGGCAACCCGGCTCTGCCCTTCGGAGCCCCGATGATGCTGCCTCCGATGGGCTTCAACGCGGGCCCTCACGCCGGATCCGACTACTCGCAGTCGCTGCTGCCGCCCCAGTTCCCTGGCATGGGCGCGCCGCGCAACACGATGATGAGCCTCAATTCGTTTGCCGGCTCGATGCCGGGACCGCCTTCGTCATACGGCGGCGGCAACTTCCCCAACCAGCTCGGCCTCGGCGGCGGCATGGGCAACGCACGCATGTCGACGTTCTCGCTTGCGACGACGGCCAACCTCTTTGGCGCGACGCCGCCAAGCGACAGCACCGACCCGACCGACGACGAGATACTCGCCGAGCTCCGGCACTACCTTTCGTCGCAAGACTTGATGACCGTCACGAAAAAGTCCGTCTCGACCGCTGCAGACCGTCGGGCGTCCTGATGCTGATCGCTCGCCGTGCACGCCGCAGGACCTCGCGCGCTGCCGTCTTTGCGCGCTTCCCCAAGGCCGACCTCTCGGACCGGGTCGCCTGGCTCAATTCGTGCATCGACCAGATCCTTCAGGGCCAGTAGGGGTGCTCCCTCGCTTCGACCGCTTTAGATCGCCTCAGCTTTTCTCTTTCTCGCCTACCTTCCACCCTTCTCCTACCCGGACACTCGAGCATCACCTATGACAGACACCTCCCTTCCCTACAGAACACGACTTATTCTTTCACCCCTCATCTCCCATCCGCCCGGGGCTGGCTTCGGCCCTCCGGGTCAGAGCTGCCCGTAACCCTCCCCCATCACAGCCTTCAGCCGCCCGCCCGGTGGAGCTGCTCATCGCCCGCTCCGCCTCGCCACCACGAACGAATGCTCCATCGCGCACCCGCTCTCATGCAAATCTCTTTATGTTGTCGACGCTCGGACGCCCGGCCGGGGAGATCGGAGGAGAGGGCGCACGCGTGCGTGTCACTGGTACTCGTAGGACGGTTGCAAGTGCTGACGGGTCGGGTGGGGTACTGGCTGCTGCGCTGCCCTCATTTACGGTGCGGAGCGAAGGGCACGAACGCCAGCCCGACCCTGCTGGACGACGCCCCCGGCTGCCGCTCCCCCGCCGCGCCCCTTCCCGCCCCACTCGACAACCCGCCCCATCGACCTCGAGCATCCATCCAGCAGCCATGGCCGACGTTCAAGAGCAGGTAGCGCCCAAGACTGCACTACCGCCAGCAGCGCCCTACGTCCGGGTCGACACGGTCGCCATCGTGAGCTCCCCCTTCCCGCCGCTCCGATGCGAGCTGCAAAGCCCGGCCCTAGCTGATACCCGGCTCCTCCCGCCTCGCGCCGCCTCGCATCCAGAAGCAGCAGCTGCACGACATCCTCGGCTCGCGTGGCCTGCCCTACTGGGAGGCCCTTCGCGAGTTTCTCACCGGCAAGCTCGGCCGCCAGGAGCTCGAAGACCTCGTCATGAGCCTCGCCGGCGTCGTCGACCGGCAGTTCGGTGCGTGCTCCGACCTCTCCAACCTCCTCCACTTTTTTTCTGGCCCGGGCGCTCGCAAGCTGGGTGGATTGAGCAGCCAACGCCACCGATAGCTCTTTGAGAGTTGTCGTCGGCTGGATGGATGCATCCATCGGGCGGGGGCGACGAGCCCTCGCAAGGGGGAGGTGTCGAGCTCGCCGGCGGCGCGGCCGCGCCCGAATGGCCTCGACCGTTGTAGGCCGGTCGAGCTTCCGGACCACGCTTCGGTAGCTTCCCACCGCCGCCAGACGGCCCATCCAGCTCTCATTTTTGGTGCATCCGGCCGCCTTGGACATACCGACCGGCTCGTAGAACTCGCTAGCCGAGGGCTGGCTTGCAGCGGGCGTGAGCGAGCCGGTAAGCGGCCGTCTGGCTGGCTGCTTTTTCGCGCGGGGGGGCAGCCTCGAGGCGCGCCGCCATGGCAACGTCGCCGCGCCGACCCCTTTCCCCCTTTTCCTCGCTCGGCCTGTTTCAGCAGACGCCTTTTGCGATGGTGGTTTCAGCAGCCATCTCGCGCCCGAGCGTTCCCTTCGGCTGACCGTCGATCTCTCACCCTTCACCCTTCACCCTTCATCAGTGCCGCTGCACAACCACTTTCTCATGGCCATCGTCTCGAACGCGCACAACTCGTCGTCGACGCCCGCGCCCGGTCCCGGCCAGGCCAAGCGGCAACGGCCGGACGACGTCACGCCGTACGGCGCCAAGCGGCGCGTCCTCAGCTGGGTCCTCGGCACGTCGCGTCGCGAGCGCGAGAAGCTCAAGGTTCGCGACGCCTACGAAGAATCGGCTGAGAAGACGATGAAGGACGTCGAGCGCCGGCGGGACGAGCGCCGCCGGACCGGCGCCGGCTGGGTCGGCGGCTCCGAACTTACGCGCGAGCGGGCCGTTCTCGGTCCGTCCACGAGCGCCAACGTCGACGAGGAGTCGAGATCGCCATTGCCAACCGGTCAGCTCATCTTCTCTTTATGTTCCCGCTTGCTACGACCCGTTGCTAATTTCGACTCCACGCCGACAGCCGCGATCTCCCAGCATCCTGCCCTGCTTGCGACTGCCGTCGAGAGCCGTTTCCTCCCGTCAGCAGACGATCTGAGGAGCCGAGTTGCTCGCGCTTCGCTCGAAAACGGCCTCGAAGGAGTCTCGCCGGGCGTCGGCCAGTTTCTCAACGCTGCCTTGGAGGTGCGTGTCCTCGAATCACCTTCTCCGCCGCCGCCGACGAGCAATGCTGACTCCTGCCGGTTTTGGTGCATCCTTCTTCAGGACCAACTCAAGGCTCTCATCACCTCGCACCTCCACCTCCATCGCTCGAACCACTTCAATCTCACTTCCTCTTCGTCATCATCGTCTCAGCCTGCTCTTTCGTACACCGCCTCGGCTCCAGCCTCGCCCACATCGACCGCATCGACCCTGCCACCTCAAACGCCGCCGGCATCCTTCTCACAATCGGCGCTTGAGTCGCTCCTCACGATCGCGCCGGCGACGATCCTCCAGCAGGGTCGCGTGGCTCGGGCCGTTCACGAGGGCGTCCTTGACGACGAGGGCTTCCAGCAGCTCTGGGCCGAGGCAGCGGCCGAGCGGCGAAAGGTCGCCGGCATTGACGAAAAGTGGAGCGCAACCGGGCGGCCGGTCCAGCGCGAGGACGAGGCAGAGGACGCAGACGAAGACGGCAAGGCCAAGGGCAAGAACAAGAGGTGCGTTTGCTCTTGCAGTCTTGACCTGCGCTTCCTTGCGCAGCTCTGGGGCTGACGCTCCTCCTGCTTCCGCTTCTTGCAGTCACGTCTACGAATACGTCGACCCGGCATCGATTCTCGACTCCTTGTAGCCGTGCTCCCTCATCGCTTCCGCCCTTGCCTTCCCTTCATCTCACACCCATCCTCGAGTCATCCCGTGTTCCTCACTCACATTCCCCCCTCGCATGTTTCGCTGCCGCACCTACCCTGCTTGTCCGGCGTGTCTGTCACTCACACCACACTTCCCCCCATGTTCTTCCCTTCTCGCTGCATCTTCCTTGTTGCTACATCATGCGATCTGAATCCCAAAAAGGAGAGGAGTTTGCTAACGGAGGAGAGGCAGCCGTCAGGGCACGTGAAGCTGTGCTGAGGGCGGTCATGAGATGCCGAGCCCGCTGAGCTGGCCGCTGAGCGAGGGCGAAGGCTGATGCTGCGGAAGCCCCTGCTGGAGGAATGAGAGGACGAGCGGGATCAAGCTGCAGACGAGCACCGACCGTCAGCAAGAAGATTCACTAGCCGAGGGTCAACGCGAAGCAGCGCACCTGTTCTGCTCGCACTGGACGCTGATCTGTCGGCCGGTCTGCGCCGGGAAGAATCTAGATGCGGCGAGGCTCTCAAGCTCCTGGGTGAGCTTGGGGCTGTCGACCGCCGTATTGTGTCGCGTCGGATTCGGCCGCGTCCGGAAGGAGGCGGCACCTCTTCCCTTATCACGCTCGAGTTCGGCGTCCAGATCGGCCTCAATTCGGCCAGCCCGAAGAGCTGCGGTGCAGAAGAGTGATGACCGATCAGCGGTCAAGGCGACGGAGCGTTCAGAACCGAAGCAAGAGTGAGCGCACGATAGACTTGGGAAACCGAGGCGGATCGCTGCACGCCGGCCGTCGTCTTGCCGTCGGGGCCTCTGCGGCTCGGCTGCACATCCGGGTCGACCGGCAGCAGCGCGTCGCGCAGGACCTGTAGCGCAACGATCTCTGCAGCCTCGCGGACCTGCGGGGAGATAGGACCCTGAGGGTCGACGTTCTGTCGCGCGGCGATCGAGCGCTGGATCTGGCCTTGGAGCGTGCCAGCCCAGCGGAGCCGCGTCTCAACGTCCTCGAAACTGAACAGATACTTGCGCCGCGTGTTGGTGGGCTCGCGCATGAACGATAGCTGGAAGGTGTGGCCTGGTCGCATGAACGCCCGCATCACCTCGAAGGACTTGCTGATCGGGAGTGCCGTGTAGAGCGGCGCGGTCGGCCCGATGCGCGAGATGAGCATCGTCTTTGATCCGAGCGAAACGCCTGCGAATGAGGAACAGAGCGAGGTCTCAGTGATGAGGATACGACTCGGGCGACCGATAGACATCGTTCGGACCGACCGGTGACGCGGAAGGAGACGCGTGAGGCGTTGGCGAACGAGAGAACGGGCGGGTCGAACGACAGACCGGCGCCGTGCAGCCGGATGGTGAGCTTCGGGTCCGCCTCAGGGATTGTGATGTAGATCGGGTCGCTCGCGACGCGATACGTGAGACGCGTCGGCATGCGTGTCGGCAGCTAAGGACATTGGGAGCGAAAGAGTATCAGTCGGTGTATCGATGCCGAGAGGAGATGAAACTGAGGCGCACAACGTAGATGTCGCGCTCGAAGGAAGCGTCCTCGGGCGAAAGTGCCTGCGATAGCTTCTCGTCCTTTATGGAAACGCTGCGAGGAGCATAGGCAGTAATATTGGTCAGTCTGTTGCATCGGCGACATTCGTGCGAGATCGAAGTCTCACTAGAGCGCCTCTAGGAGGTCGTTGCCGACGAGGCATCGAGGATCATGCACGCGGAAGGCAGCGATGAAGTCATCTGCCGAGATGGCCTGGTTGCCGAAGCCGTACGAGCCGAAAGACGAGGTCGGGTTCAGGGCGTCCTGTTGCACCAAAAATGACATCAGCGACGAATTTCTTGCGAGGCCAAGGTCAATCAGTGCCGACCCACGTTGAGCTGCATGATCGCCAGGACGAGCTGAATAGCGATGTCAGGCGGGAAGGGAGCAACCGCTGCGTTTGCCTCCTGCCATTGGACGGCAAATGCCACGAGCAGGCGCTCGCCGGCGTTGGCTTCTGTCGGCAGGCGCAGAGATAACAGGAAGATGCGCAAGGCCTCGTCGATGCGGACGCCGCCGAAGGAAAACTTGACGAGGAACTGGCGCAGGAGGCCGGCGTTCTTCTTAGCAGACAGGAACTCGCCGAGTCGCGTCCGGTCTAGCTCGATCGTCTTGAAGAGCATCGACGCGACGCTGTCTTCTGGCAGGCCACTCTGTTCAACCAGCTCGTGTACGGCCAGGGCCGGGTCGGCGGCGAACGTCTGGACGAAGCTGACGACCAAAGGGTGTTGTGACTTGATCGTGTCGGGCGTGCCGTCGTCATCGCGGAGGCCGCTTAGCCTGTCGGGCAGGATGGGTCAGGCCGGCAAAAGGAAGGCGACGGGCAGGCGGCAGAGCACGGCAAAACTGACTTCAATTTTGGCAGCTCGACAATGCTTTTGACGACGAATTTGTGGTCGAGTGTCGGCATTTCGCCATCGCTGAGGATGGGCTTGCCGATCACGAGCAGATCGGTAAAGAGGAAGAGGTAGCGATCCTTTGACGTCTGCGAAGGCGCAGTCGAGCAGAACAATTAGTACTGCCGCTCTGCTTGGTCTCTTCTGCAGAGAGCAAGGAGGCGGACATTGTTGTTGACCACCTGCAAGCAAGGCGAGTGGAGCAGGAGGGTCCGCGGCGGGCTGGAGAGCTGAGATGGTCTGGTCGGGACCGATGCGGCAATGCCGAGCACCTTGTCGAGTCGCGAGAGAATGTCGATCGACGTGGGCGTGAAAACCACGTCGGCAGGCGCCTCACTATCGAGGACATTGCTTGGCGAGCTTGGACCGGTCTCGTTCGCACGCGGCCGAGCGTCCGGCTCGTCCTCGTACTGCGAGTCCTCGGCTTCCTCAGGGGTGTCAAAGAGCTCGAGCGGTGGTGCAATTACCGGGGCCGGAGCGGGTGGGAGCGACGCCGTCTGAGCCGTGGGTGAGACGGATGGCGATCCAGCCAGGGATCCGGCGATTGTCTGCCGGGGCGAAAGGTTGCCCTGGGACGGCCGGCGGTTGAGCAAGCTTGCCGATGCCGATGGGGAAGGCGAAGGAGAGCCCCGGCGGAGGGAGTCCTGCACAGAGGGCCGGCGAGTTGACCTAGCAGTCTCTTCGGCCCGGAGGGAGTCGACGGCTGATGGTCGCCGAACCATCGATGGCGCTGGAGATGCCCACGAGTTGCCGTCGTCGACCGACTGTTTGCGGTCGTGTCCGTTGCCGCCGGTCTTGAACTTTTTGGCGAGCCACGACTTCTTGCCTGCGGACTGCTCAGGCGAGGCTGGTCGCGAGGAGACGAGGTCGATGTACTTCGGCCCAGACGCCAGAGGCGCGACAGCGGGGCTGAGCGAGCTGATGCTTTCGCCGCGGGATCGACCGCCGCCGTTCTCGGTGATGCCAGGGAAGGGAGCGAGTTTCGAGTCGGCGTAACGCTCGAGGTTCAGCGGCGGTCCAAAGGCGCCGGACTGGCTCGGCGAACGGCCCGGCTCGGCCGACTGACTTGTGTCCCGCGGCGAAACGACGCCAGAGCGGGCCGGGCTCTGCGAGGGCGTCTTGCCCTGGCTTGGGCTGGCGAATCGAGGCTCCTGAACCGCAACTGGGCTGCGTCCAAGTGGCGTCGTTTGTGATGAAGCATCGCTCGCGGTGATCGAAGGACGGGGGAATACGGATTGCGAGACAACAGGCGCTGGATCGGGAAGCGCAAGGGCCAGTCAGCGCTGAGAAGAGCCGCACAAGAGAGGCTTCGTGGACGCACTCGAGTCGTCCTCCTCATACTGATCCTCGCCAGGACGTTGCCCGTTGCCGAGCGCACGCTGTGCGGCACTCTCCGGCATCGGCTCCACCTCGGCTCCCAAGCGGAGGGCGTCGCCCGGAGCGATGCTGACGGGGAAGCTGGCCTGACTCGCCGCGCGCAGCCGCTCGTCGCCGCCGCGGTCGAGTCCATCCGGGAAGAAAGTCGGTCGGTCGGCGCCTGCCGAGGGCGGCAAGATTGGGATCGACGGCGAGTCGACGCCTGGGAATGGCTGTGAGCTGCTGTGGGCTGAACGAGGCGGAGTGATGTCCTCGTCGTGATGCGGCGCTCGAGGAGGTAGGCCATCCAGCGCTGACGGAGCCGGAAAAGACGGCTCGTCGTAGGCCATAGCAGAGCCGATCAAGGACGGTGGGTGGGGCGTGGTTGTCCGGGCCGAGTTAGTCCGTCGGAGGAGGTCCGAGAACTCGAACGAGTCGGTCATGCCGCCGGCGCTGCCACGCGGCCCGCCATCCTCGAAGTCGGCTCCATTGACGCTCAGGGCGTGGTGCGTTGAGCGCTCAAACGGAGAGTCGAGCGACTCGCGCGCACCGCCGTCCGAGCCGCCGCCTCGCGAGGGAGTCGCCGGCACTGTGAAGAGGAGCGGGCGCATCGGGGATCCGACGTCCTTAGATAGATCGACAACGTCGCCAGTCTCTTCGTGCGAGGTGGGCGTGTTGTGCTCGACAGGGAGGCCGTGGCTGAGAGGCGGGCTGGCGAGGACTTCCTCCTCCTGTGCTTCCTCCTCGCCGGCGCCTCTCGACGGACCGGCCGGCTCGTCTGCAGCGACGAGATCGGGCGAGCCGAAGTCCGCGCCAAGCGGCGGGGGGTGTCCCGAGGGCTCTGGGCTCGAGTCGTCGGCAGCCGCCGCCGCCGCTCGGTTGCCCAACCTGGCCATCATCCGCCGGCCGACAACGCTCCGCCGCTCGCCACTCGCGCCGGTCGAGATCGTGAAGCTTCTGCCAAGTCGTGGGCGTGGGAGAGCGGGAGGCAGATCTGGCAGAGGCGGCGGGGAAGCAAAGTCCGCTGCAATCGCAGATGCGACCGGTGCAAACGCGTCCGCCTCCGGCGTCGGGCTCGGCGGCTTACTGCGAGAGAGACGCTCGCCGGTCAGGCGGGCCATCGCCTCGGTCCGCGAGTTGGAGCGCTGGAGCAGGTGGCGTGATTGGATCGCCTGCAATGTCGGCAGTGGGTTGACTCGCCCGTCCGCAGGATGCTGGGCCGAGACCGACGCCGACCGCTGGAGGCGCTGGACGGGCCGGCCGAGCGAGGGGAACATCGTCGCTGCCGGTGGGAGTTGCCGGCCATGTCCTGACTGAGTCTCGTCGTAGTCGGCTGACCAGTCGATACGGCCCCGGAACGAGCCGATCTCATCCGGCAGATGGTCGCGCGAAGTCGACGCCGTCGCTGCAGACGACGAGCGCGCCTCGTGCTGGGCAGGTGAGGGCGTCTCGAGCGTGACCACTGCAGGCGATGCAGGCCTCCGGCCGTCCTTCTGACGCGGAAGAGAAGCCGCTCGTCGGAGCTTGGCGACCGCGAGCGAGCGGACGGAGGCCGGGTCGCGCTCAGCCTGGTCGACCGCGTCTGACGAGGGCAGCGAGGGCAGGGTTGCCGGCGCCGGCGCAGCGCCGCCGGCGAGCTCAGCTGGCATCGCAGAGGTTGAGCACTCCATGCGCGTCGAGCTGCGTGAGAAAGATGATTGATCAGCAGCACCTTGGGTACGCAGCGAGCCCGACTGGACGCACGAGCTGATCAGGCTGAGACCTGGACGGCGAGAGGCCCGGCAGGCGGCAGGCGCGACGGGTTACCGGTGGCCAGCCGCGCGGTCGGACAAGGGGGGCGAGACGCCGGGCTGCGCTTGGCCTACGATGGCACGGGGTAGAGAGGCGCGTTGAGTGCGGGATTCGGCGAGCGAGCTGAGGGTAGGCCTTGGCAGGAGACAAGGTGTCTGGGCTAGATGAGATGGAGACGTCAAGGTTGAGACGGGCAGGAGACAAGGGTGTCGAGGCGGGGGGCGCGACGGCCACTAGATGCACCATGCCAGGGAGGACGATCCACCTGCCGCAGGGCCGGCCACGCGCCCGCGACGGCGTCAACTGACGATCCCTCTGACGACGCCCGGCCAAGACAGACGGACATGGCCCCGCCGCGCCTGACATTGACGCTGCCCGACCTGGCCTGGCGCCAGCGACGGATGGCCGCGACCGACGAGGACCTCGGACCAAAGGCTGCTGGCAGCCCGTCCGTCACCCCCTGGCCGCCATCGTCGACCTCGGTCGACCGCTGCGCAGCGATGCCGCTGCCCCTCTGGCCGTCGCTCGTCGACAACCCCGGTCGCAGCCCGACCGGCTGGACGTACACGGACGAGGACGGCATGTCGCATGACCAGCCGGCCTGGATCACGTACGAGCGCTTGTCAGCAATCGAGCCGCCAGTGCCGGTCGTCATCGAGCCGACGCCGTCCGACCTCAGCGGCGCTCAGGAGGCGCCCGACCCTCCTCGCCTTGCCTTCCCTCCGTGGGAGGTGACGCCCTCTGGCGGCTGCTGCGGCTCGGCGCCAGAGACCGTACCAGAATCTTTGTCGGCCGTCGGGGGCGGCCACAACCTCGCAAGCGCCTTCCCTCTGCACAGCGATGGCTTCCTCGGCTTCAAGCCCCTGTCGTCCCAGCCCACCTCGGGTATCGAGCGCCCGGCAGAGGACTGGCCGCAAGACGCTTGGCTTCCACCCGATGCCTGGGAGAAGCCTTCTATTGCACCGGTATGGCCTACGGCCGCCCTCCAGCCTAGCGGACGTATGCAGCCCGTCAACCCTGTCGTCCGCGCTGCCGACCTCGGCCCGTGCGACTGCGCGCCCGATGCGACCGCGGCACGGCCCCCCAGCGCTCCCTCGGAGGTGTCGACCCTTGCCCCGGGCTCCTTTGCCGACTACGAGGAAAGCCTGCGTGCTCAGGTCTATGGGTGTCTCATCGCCGGCGATCTGCCCCTGGCAACCTCGTCCTGGTCGACTCCCGAGCGATCGCATACCGGGTCGCTCCGTCTCCTTACCGACCTCGTGCCGGCGGCCTCGGGCTACCTGAGCCAGTACGGCGGGCCTGCCTCCTCCAGTGCTCCCGGAGGTGGCGCTGCGACAGGCGGGCTCGAAGCCTGGCTGTCGGCGCCCGCTTACGACTCGCACTACCTGTCGCCGTGCGTGCCCAGCTGCGACTGAGGTTCAGAAATGATCTGACCTGCCTGCAATCCTTCAAACTACCCGACCAGCGCCGCAACTTCGACTACCGCCTCTCCCTTTTCTGCCTTCCCTTTTTCGGCCGCTCTACATCTCTCGCCGCCGGCGGCCGAATCTGTCGACTCCGTTTTTGACCCCTTCTCAAGCCATTGCGCCGGCCTCCCGACGCTGCGCGAGCGGCGCCGCAAGCGGTCTGCCTCGGACCGGGTCGTCCCGTATCCTGCAACTGCCCCAGCGTCGCCCGTCACCAAACCGACGCTCGGTCCGCCGTCCATCGCTACCCCCGTGGACTCGTCGTCGAGCCCTGCTTGCCTTCTGCCATCAACCGCTCATGCTCGGCCAGCCCGGTCAATAAGCCTCTCGACATCGGCACCCGATGCTGTGCTCAACGTCAAGATGCTCACTCCTCAAACCGGGTCGTCATCGCACAAGGAGGCCTGTGCGCAATATACCCCTTCCGCTTCCTCCCCCCGCACAGTGTTTTCTGGCCTGACGTAGAGCCTGACCCTGTCTCTCAGCTGCGCCTGGCAGCTCAACTCGGAGCTCTCTCGCCCCAGCCCCAAAAGTCAGTCTTAGATCGCAAGCCGTCTCGCGCCTGCAAACCCGACGCGGCTGACGCCGTCTTCCTGTCCTCGTCGCAGAGACCCAAGACGGTCTGGCAACTCTATCTCGCAGACGCGATTGAGGCCAGCCGGGCCAGCGGCAGCTCGGCGACGGCACCCAGCGTTGCCCAGATGACCAAGATGGCGACGCACGCGTACAAGAACCTCGACGAAGCGGCAAAGCTGGTCAGTTAAGTCGTCGTCCGGTGCTGTGCGGGCTGATGTCTCTCAAGTGGGCTGAAGGCCTGACTCGCGCTGCGCCGCTCTCTCACACTCACAGGTATACGAGCGAAAGGCCCAGGAGGGCAAGACGACCTATGCTGCCGAGCTTCTCGCATGGCAGCGTTCGCTTACGCCCGATGACATCCAGCGCGAGAACGAGCACCGCGCTAAGCAACGCAAGAACGGAACGTCGTCGGCCAAGAATCTCGTTCGTCGCGCCGCCTCCCGCTTCTAGTTCATCAGCGAGCAAGGTTGCTGACTTGTGGCTGTTCTTGATGGCGAGCAGAAGGACTTCAACGCTCCGGCTAAGCCACTGTCGCCGTTCTTTGCCTTCCTCCGGGCCGTGCGCGATGACCCCAAACGCCGGGTCGAGGTCTTCCAAGGCGAGACCAGTATCGCGCGCCAGAGCAAGCTTGCCGCCGACGTCTGGAAGACCCTCCCTGCGACGGAGAAGACCGTCAGTCTCTCAGCGTCGTTAATCATGCGGTTGTTGACTCGCGAGCTGACATGTCTCCCGCACGTCAAATGCAGATCTATGACCGCGAGGCCGCACAGATGCGCGATGCCTACAAAGTCTCGCTGGCCGAGTGCGTTCAAACGGTTTCTCCTCTCGACTGCCTGCCGGTCAAGGACTGACACTCAAATAAACCGCCCGCCCGCGCCGGACCAGGTACGAGGCGACGACCCGCAGCGACGCGACCTGAAACGTCTTCCACCGCCACCTGATCCACAGCACTCCACACACTCCTTCATCTCTCCTGCAAGCTCGATAACCTCACCCCAGACCATCGCATCCCTCGCCGGCCGTCCCGCTCAACCTTACCTGCCTCGCATGATACCCCGGCCCACAGCGCCCATACCCTGCACCCCTTGCCCCTCTCCTGTCAAACGATAACTCCCTGCATCGGGAACTCCCATACCCTTGCGATCTACGCTCATTTTCCTACCGATGTGCCGTGATCCCGTCGGACTGTCTGAGAGACCATCGCCTCCTTCGCTGCTGCACGAGCTTCGGAACCGCCGCTTCGCGTCAGCGGCGCACCACCGACGGCCATCCCACTCCCACCCTCCCTCTGCTGTCGCCCTCGTCTCCACAGCGTGTCAACCCGGCCATGGCCATCCAGCCCGTCGACGTCTCAACTCCGGCACTCGAGCCGCTGCAGCTCCATGCCATCCTCGGCTACCTCGGCCTGCTCCCGCCAGCCTCGACGGCGTCCGCCGACGCCGGCTCGACCGCAGCGGCACCTCCTCCGCTGGCGCTGCCCTCGGCGCCTCTGCACTTCCTCGCGACGCACATCGGTGCGCTCCCGCCCAACCTGGCGGCCTACTTTGGGCCTGTCGTGACGCCTCAGGCGCGCTCGGGCATCCCAACGATTCGCAACCGCCGGCTCCAGTGGGCTCTCGCTGGCCCGCCGGCTCTCTCGGCCTACAGCGCGCGCGACCGCCACCCGCTCCTGTACGAGCGGATCGTCGGCAACGAGGTCGAACTGCCGTCTCGACCGCCAGGTGCGGCAGCAGAGGACGCCGAGGACGCCTGGGGTCAGAACCGAGCCGTCCTCGGCGGTCGGGCGCAGCACGGCAACCTCGGCGCCCTGCTCCAGTCGTTTGAGGACGAGCGCGAGGGCGAGCGCCGGCGCGACCGGAAGCGCGAGGAGCGCCTGCGCGAGAACGAGGTGACGGAGGAGTATGACAGCGAGAGCGAGGACGATAACGACGAGGCCGACCGGCCGCAGGACGACGGTGGCCAGGTCGGGCCGGACGAGGACCTCAGCGGCAAGGAGCGCATGGAGGCTTTCGAACGGCTCGTCCGAGAGAAGTGGATCGATGGTCACGAGGTTCGTCTGGCCTGCATTTCTGACGACCGCAGAGTCTACGCTGACAGACACACCCTTGACGTTTCGCAGTCGCTGCCGTACGACGTTATCGATTTTGACGAGTCGCTCGACCCTCCAGTCAGCCAGAGCCTATCGGAAGACCGCTGGTTCGACGACGAGCCGGAGGAGTCGGCCTCCAGCGAACCCCTCTCGACAAGCGTGCTCGCCGAGGGCGAGTACGATTACTAAAGCCAGGCTCTCCGTGGTCAACTCTTTTCGCTGGTCGAGCTTAGGCCTCAGCCTAATGCGATCAGCGCGTCGTTTCAGCCATGCGGTAGCCCGACCGGTCGACTCTCAGCGCCAGATGCATGGCGGCGTATCGCTTCGAGCCCCGCCCAGAGATGCTCAAGCAGCCTCAAGCACCGGTATATGCTCGCCAGCCGTCTGCGCTGCCCTCGGCTTCGCAGCTTCGCTCCTGCATCGCTGTTGACGATTCATGTCGACTACAGCCTGCGACTTGATCGCGACGGAGCTCGCAAGGAAAGGGGCATAGGTCATCGTCGCAACCGCCCGACCCAGAACTCAACGGGCATGCCTCCGTGTGCATGATCGCTGCCTACGAGCTCAAGGACTAGGCCGGCCTCTTCGGCCAGCCGCCAGAGCTCCTTCTCGGCACCGGTCGGGTCGCGCTCCTTCCAGGCGAGGAGCACGAGCGTCTCCTTGCCGATCTCCCGTGCAGGGACGCCCGTCGCCGGCTTTAGCAGCGCCAGTAGCGTCTTGAGGAGGGACGGAAAGATGGCGACGTTGTAGGTGACGTCGACGAGGCAGACCAGGTCGAACGCCTGCGGCTCAGCGCCAGACTCAGCCCAGACCCACGGCGGGAGCGAGACGTCCTCCCAATCGAGAGCCCGGCCGTGCACGTCGGCCCGGTCAGCAAAGATGGTCTGGCTGTTTTGTATGTTCCGCGCGACGAGAGGCAACGCGGATGCTGCGCAGGAGGGGCGGCGTTGGGGTGGTGTCAGGGATACCCTTCACACGGTGGGACAGGTCAGGAAGACGCACATAGATCCGTCGCAAAGATCTGGTGCTTCCCGTCCGACGCGTGTGCGAGGAGGCAAGCCAGGGCGATAGAAACCAAACCACTGCCGGTTCCTGACGAAGGGAGTGACCGCATACGATGTCAGCGACTGCCGGCAGCGAGAGCGTTGTTGTGAGAGACGCACCGAGCTCTAGGATGCGCAGTGGTCGCTCTTCTGCCTCCTGAAGTAGTGTCAGAAGAGGCGCAAGGCGCAATTCACCCTCGGGCGAATACCTTGCCGCCCGGGCCGTTTCCGCCCGGTCGACGAGGCAGCTGGCCAGGAACGCAGCGACGGCCAGACCAGAGTCCCAAATTTTCTTAGAAGCCAACCGATAGTCGTCTGATCAGCCTTCCATCACGAGAGGTCCAAATGCACAGCAGATCGGACGCACCTTGTCCAGGTCGAAGGAAGTCTGCTCGGTCAGGAGGATCTCGTGGGGCCCGTCGCCCTCCGCAGGCGGCGTCGGCAAGACAAACGCGCGCTGGATGCGGTCCTGCTTCTCGACCTTGTCCGACGGGCCCGCCTTGGTCTTGACCTTGCCGCCCCTGGAAGCAGGAGCGTTTGCGGACCCTCCCTTGGCCGCCGCAGTGAAGCGGATCGGCTCGCTCATGACCGGGACAGGAACCCAGGCGCCGGCGTCCTCGACCGAGGAGAGCGCGACGAGCGACGTCTTGTGCGGCGGCACGGCACCGAGCGAGGCAGCGGACGATGCGCCGCCAACATTCGAGGGCGAGCAAAAGAGAGCGAGCAACCAGGTCTCGCCGGACTTGACGCCCGTTGGCGGGTCAATCGACAGCGTCTTGTAGGCCGAGCCGGAGCCGTACCAAGTCGTGAGCGGCAGCTGCCGCTGGGGGACGGTCGTCGTCGCTGCCGTCACCGGCAGCCACTGGTAGCTGATGGGGATCTCATCCTCGAGCCTGGCAGCCAGCCGTACGAGAGCGAGTGTCAGCACGCTGAAGCCCCTGACAGCCGGACAAAGTCGGTGGACAGACCTTACAGCTCGGTTCGGAGGTCGTTGGCCACCTGCGGCGTCAAGACGATCGGCTTGCCGACGGGCGACGACACCGGCGGCGGCCGCAGGAAGCTCAGATAGAAGTACATGGCCCGCCCTGAGCTGGAGGTCTGTCGGATTGAGCTGGCAAGGAGGTCTGGACGGAGCTGGACGTGAGGAGGACGAGCCGAGGTAGCTGGCGGCGGCTTCGAGGCTGTGCTCTTGAGCCGAACGCCGCGCCGCCGCCCAGGCTTTCCGCAGCGCCGGCCCTGGATGCGGCAGACCTCTTGATTCCAACCCGCCCCGACCTAATGAGGTGGTACATGTTCATTGTGAGAGCGAGAGGAGGAAGAGATGGGAGGTCGTGCGCGGCGCGCCTCTCCAGAGGAGCACAGAGAGGGGCGTCCTTTTCAGGCTCGAGCGGGGGAGGGCAGTCGTGGACACCCGCCCAGCGCGACACGCGCTAAACGACGGCCGGCGGCCTGCTAAACGCGCATCGCCGTCATCTGCGCGCCTGAGGGCCAGTAGGCTACTGCGGGCGGAAGCCAGGAGGGGCGAAGCCGGGAGGCGGGGCACCGGGGCTGCACATGAGAGAGGAGAGGGCTTGTCAGCATGGGCATCGCTAACCTGTCTGAGACCGCAACTCGAGGTGAACATACAAGCCAGGGGGCGGCGGCCGGAATCCCATGGGCGCTCCAGGGAAGCCAGGAGGCGGCGCTCCGGGGCTGTTGTTGTTGTTAGGGAAGGAGCAGGACAGGTCAGTTATGGACGACCGCAGACTCCTAACGAAGTGGAAGAGGCGCACAAGCCGGGCGGAGGGGCACCCATCGGCATGCCAGGGAAGCCTGGGGGAGGACGCGCGTAAGGCATCGGGCGAGCAGCGAGCGACGGGGGCGCCATGCCGTTGAGGGGCATGCCACGGCCGGCGGCGAGACCCTGGCCGGGTCCGGGAGGGAGCTGCTCCGAGAGAAACGAGGGAGAAGTCAGTGTGCCGGTTGAGGCCAGGCGGCCGTCAGAGTTGGCGACGTACAGGAGCAGAGTCCTCCTCCTTGCGGGGCGGAGGGCCCTCGATGGCGATGGAGACGACGGTCTCGCCCCGGAGGATGACGAGGCCGAGCGTGCGCTTCTGCTCTGCCGGCGCAGACGCGCTGCCGTCCGTCTTCTGCTTCTTGTTCTGAGGTCGGCGCGCGTACAAAGACGGGGTCAGCATTCGATGCTCTCGACTCGTCGACGAGCTCAAAGCAAGCCTTCAACGAAGAGGGGCCCTCTTGAGGATCACGCGGTCACCGCGGACCCCTTGGAAGTGGCCGACCGCTGAGGTCGGTCGCCAACGAAACGACAGCACCCTGACCCGAACCGCATCCACCCCTCCAAAGCTTCGTGGAATGCATAGCGACGGTTCGGACGCCTCCTGATAGCTCCAGAATTGCCTCCAGAGGGCCCTCTGGCATAACAGGTCGAGCAAAGGCGGGAAGCACGAGGCGGGCTCACCTTGATCTTGCGGAACTCCTCGCACTCGGCCAAGACGAGGTTCATGTGCTTGTCGAACGCAAGCATCTGGCCGATCAGGTTGCGACCATCGTTTCTGAGGAAGAGCAACGAGAGGCCGCGACCGTCAGTCCTAATGCCGATCGGCCGGGGCGGGAGAGAAGCGCGGAGCTGGACGCACAGGGTAACCTTGAGCCGGTAGTTGATGAGCGACATCATCTTGCCGCCCTTAGCCTTGGTGTTTCCGGCTATGCGATCCGCGCGGAAGGAGAAGAGAAGCAGGAGTACAAGAGGCAGTCGAGCAAGGTCAGCTTGAAGGATGAGGTCCGGGTGAGATAGAGAGAGAGAGAGGTCGAGCACACACCAGTCTGGAGGAGAGCAGCCATTGGAGGTGCGAGGCGCCGAGCAGGGCAGACGGATGGAAGCATAAGGACATCAGCCCACTCGTCCTGATCCGGTGAATCAAGGCACATGCGCCCAAGCCCAGCAAGACGCACCATCTCGAGAAGTCTGCGACGGGAGAAGGAGAAGTGGGAGGGGACGGAGGGTGTGTGGTCGAGGTGTCGTCTCGTCTCGCGCTGACCGGCCGGTCGCATCTGGGCGGGCGGCGGCGGTCGCGCCCTTCACCAATTTCCTTTTTTTTTCTGTGGCTCGCGCGCTCATGAGTTCGTCGTCGTCGGCACGCAGACCGGGCGACAAAGGTCATCTAGAGTAGAGCAGCAGAGCCAGGAGCAGGACGACCAGCGACAACAGCCCTACGAGCACCCTCGGCGAGCCGTACTCGCCCCAGGCGCCCTCGACGACGCCCATCCCCGGCCGGACGGCCTGGCCGCGGGCGATCCGGCCCATCTGCCAATCCCACCAGAGCGTGCCGACGCCGCCGCCGACAATCTTGACGCGTCCGCCGAGCGAGACGAGGGCTGACCAGAAGGCGAAGCGCGCGATTCGGTGCGCGGGGACGTCTGTCGGAAGTGAAGCGAGAAGGTGGGTGTTCGGCAGGCAAGGGTGGAGGACGGCAGGCCGACCGAAGCCGAGCAAGTCGGCTGCGGGCGCGGTCGAGTCGAGAGCTGACAGGAGTGATGCTCGAGTCCGGAGCGAGCCAGAGAGGAGGACGAGCGCGTGCGAGGGCGAGGGCGGCGAGAGAGCGAGTAGGGCGCGCGTGAAAGCCAGGAAGGCCTCCTGGGGACCTGCCGACGACGCAAAGACTGGATGGAGGAGCGTCAGCAGTGGCATAAGAAGGAGGAAGGTCGGCGACGCTCGCACCTGGGTTGGCATAGCTACCGCCCGAAACCTCCACAAAGTCGTATCCCTCCTCGCTCTCCTTTCCGCCCCGCTTGACGACGACACGCATCTCGCGCGCAGCCTTTACCTGCTTCATTGCCTCCTCTGGACCGAGTCCGCCGGTGATAAAATCACCGCAACCGAGCTTGATGCCGACGGTGAAGGCGGGCGATGTTGCTGATCGAATGTGAGTTAGGAGCCGCCGCAAGAGGTGGTACGCATGAGCTGGGTCGGCCGGCCGGAGGGAGAAGGCAGACGAGGGCCGCCGGTGGTTCGATAGAGGAGAGAGGAACTGCGCTACAAGATCTGAGGATCGTCGCAGGATCGTCACAAATGTCAGCCCACTGCAGGACGGAAGGAAAGCAGGTCTAAGGCTTGCACTTACAGCCGTGCGCGCCATGTACCTCGACGCCATCAATGCCAGATGCTTCGAGGAAAGCTGCCGCTTCGCCCCAGCGGCGACAGAGCTCCTCGATCTCCCGGTCTTCCATCTCGCGCGGCGTGCGGAACGCCAGCCGATGGAAGATCCACGAGGCGATGCTGCCGGGCTGGGCGTTGACTCGGATCGGGGACGGCGCCGGCGGGCGAGCGAGCAGCGGTCGGCATGAGAGCGGGCATTGACGACCTGGGTGATTGAGCTGGACGACCAGGAGCGGTCTCGGAGCGTTTCGATCCTCGGCGTCGGTGGCTCGGGCGGTCGAACGGAAAGCGTGGCTGAGCGCCGCCCAGGGGTGTGTACGCTCATCCGAGTCGATCCGCGCAGCCGGTGGCGGCGTCAGGTCGTAGGGCAGTCGAAGATCCCACGGGAGGCTGCTGTACCGAGGGTCGACGTGGACGTTGCCTGCGAGGCCGAAGGAGGGAGAATTCAGCTTGGGTCATCCCTGTCGGGCGGCTTGTACGGATGGGTGACAGGGGGAGAGGCGCACCGGTGATGACCATCGCCCAGCCACCTTCAGCCCAGGCATTGTAGAGGCGCTCGAACGCGGGCAGATCCATCGCGCCTCCGTAGTGAGCGAGCTCCTCCGCCATCGACAGCTGCAGCCGCAAGGACTCAGACCCGGGGTCAGCCTGCTTGGCTGGCGCAGATCCAAGGGCTGAAAGCGGGGCGCGCGGCGTACCTTGATGAGCCGGTTGCGGAGGGTCCGGCCGCTGGACGGCAGGACGACCTCATCTTCAAGTTGGCTGGTCGAGGCAATCGGCTCAATCCGCTCCGATGCAATGTCCGTCTCTAGTGCTGCAGAGGTCGGAAATGCGCCCGTAAGCCCGTCGGCGTGCGATGCCGGGTCGGAGGGACGAGCACACGCGTCGCCGCCGCCGCCGTCTGCACGCGCCGTCGTCCTCCAACGCACCGGCCATGGTCGCCAATCGCCGGTAGCCAGCTGGCTCGTCGTCGTCGAGTGTAGCTGGCCTCTACTTGCTTGCCAGGTCCTCGACCTAGGGCGAGCAGGTGGCGAGATGATGGGAGTTCGGGTTCGGGCTGCCGCTGCGCTGCGCCTTCCCTCGCCCGTCATGCCGCCGCCGCCGCCTCGCCCTAGGCCCTTGGCTGCCCTTTTTCGGGCCCGCCCAGTGACCTTACCTCCTCGTCCTCCTCCACCCACCTCGACCGACACAGCATCGCCCTCCCCTCCGTACGCCGCGCTCCTTCCACCCTAGCTTCGTCTTCTGATCTTCAATCCGAGAGAGCTCCTGCATGAGCCTCCCCGCCCACCTGTTCCGGACGATCTCGCGCCGGTCCGTCCTCGGCGGCGGGCCGCGCGCTTTCTCGTACTCGCCCTCGCTCCTCGTCCGGCCGCAGAACCCGCCCAAGAAGCCCTCGCCAGAGGCTGCACCGGCCGCCGCTGCCGTGCCTCCGCAGGACCCTCCGCCGGCCTCGCCGCTCGCTAACCCGTCGACCCAGGCGACGCCGCCGCCACTCGAGCCATTCGTGAACCCGGGCCAGGCGACGACGCCTCCGACGGCGACCTTCGCTGAGGGCGCCGCCGCCTCCACACCGACTCCCGGCACCGCCTCGCCGCCTCCTACTGGCGCTGACGGCAAGGCGGCGCCGCCTGCCGTCGAGGAGGAGGTCATTCCCGACCGGCCCGATCTCTCAATGCTGCCCTCCCTCGACGTCGACCCGACGGCGCTGCCGGAGCCCGCCGCCGAGGGTGAGGAGCCCGGCAAGCCAACCGGAGCCAAGTCGTCCAAGGCGCAGGGCGGCTTCAACACGTTCGACAAGATCTTCCTCGGCTCGCTCGGTCTTGGTCTCGTCGCCGGAGGATGGTACCTCGGCCGGCCTTTGACGGATGAGGAGCGCACGAAGCTCAACCTCAAGGTGCGTCCGCCGGCACAGCTGCGCGCGGGACGAGTGATGGACTCCACGAGCTCCGACTGACGTTGGCTGGCCCTTTTGCTGCAGCCCGAGGACGCTGAGCCGTCGCTGAAGGACCGCGCCATGTCGAGGACGTTTAGCAACTACTACGTGTGTCCGCCTTGCCTGCCGATCGGGGAGCCTCGCAGGCTCCCGACCGTAGCTAGACGCTGACGATCGCCTCTGCACCCTTCGCTACACAGGTCCAGTATCTCACGGAGCCCGCCTGGTCGGAGCTTCTGCCGCCTCCGATCCCGCCTATCCGACCCTACACGCTGCTCGTCGACCTCGAGGGCATTCTGACATGCTCAAAGTGGGACCGCGAGCACGGTTGGCGGACGGCCAAGCGCCCCGGCGCCGATTACTTCATCGCGTCCGTCCCTGCCGCCTATGTATAGAGTCTGACCGACGGAAGCTGACGCTCAGCTCGTCCTCCTCCCCCTCTCCCTTTGCAGTTACCTCTCCCAGTTCTACGAGATCGTCCTCTTCACCCACCAGCCCTCGATGAACGCGACGCCGATTGCTGAGAAGCTCGACCCTTACGCTGCCTACATGCCCTACCGGCTGTACCGCGACGCCACCCGGCTCGATTTTTCGGCCGGCGGCGGCGGCGTCACCGTCAAGGACCTCAAGTACCTGAACCGCGACCTGAGCAAGGTCATCATGCTCGACACGAACCCGGACCACGCGCTCGCCCAGCCCGACAACGCGCTCATCATCCCCAAGTGGACCGGGGACGGCAACGAAGGCGGCCTCGTCGCGCTGATCCCCTTCCTCGAGTGTGCGTCTCGTGTCGACCGCTGGACAGCATTACGCTGCCGCTGACCTAGCCTCTGCGCGCCTCTCCCCAGCCGTCGGCATCTACCAGCCGCAGGACGTCCGGCCGATCCTCAAGGCCTACCAGGGCAAGGACGTCGCGGCTGAGTACAACAAGGTCGAGGCCCAGCGGCGCGAGCTCGAGTACAACACCTGGGCGGCAACGCCGGCGGGCAAGCGGGCGATCGCCAAGGGCGAGGCCGGTGCCTCGGGCTCGTCCTGGTCGCTCTCATCGCTCTTTGGCGGCCAGCCGCCGGCGCCGTCGACGCTCAAGCAGGACAAGCCCGGCCCGCCGCCGTCGTACCTTGACACGAAGCGCGGTCAGGCCCAGGCGATGTACCTCCAGGAGCAGAAGTACTGGAAGGACAACGAGGCCGAGATCAAGAAGATGATGGACGAGGACCGCGAGCGCCAGCTCAAGGAGATGGGCGGCGGGACCGTCCTCGGCATGCTCGGCGCGCTCAGCGGCGCCGGCGGCCCGCCCAAGGCCGACGAGCAGCAGCCCCCGGCGGCCAAGTAAACGGCGGTCGCGAGCGGGGGGACTCGGTATAATCGATGACCCCCCTTTCTCACCGTCACTTGCTCGCGCGAGGTTAGGTGCGGTTTCTCGACGTTGGCTAGCTCGCGGAGGCACGCTTCGCGGCCGGCGCTTTGCAAGCAGGCACTTGCCCCTTTTCCCTGCGGCCGACCAGGCACCCAGCGGTTGGCTGACCCGCCTTAGGCCCGCCGATCCTCGCGTCCTCAGACGCGTCTCTCGCAGCGCTGACCGGGCGCCCGACCTCCCTCTCGGATTACGACCACCACTGCTTTCCTTTGCCCGGTGCAATCATCCCTCTTGCTTCCTTACTCTCCAACTCGACACCTGCCGCTCCTTCCCTTTCTCGCCGGCTCCTGGCTGGCCAGGACCCGCTTCTCACCTGCTACCGCAGCAGCCCGTTGGCTGCTCTCGCCACGTTCGCCCTCCCCGCTCCTGCTTGTCGAGCGGGCCAAGCTCGCGGCAAATTGCGCCATGCGCAATTCTCGGGTCAGCCTCGTTCACCTCCTCGCACTTGCTCTGCTGCTTGCATCTGTTGCCTCGGCTACTCGCCATGCCGGCCGGTCACACTCGGCAGCTGGCGTCCGGCACGTTCGGGTGGCTCCTCGTATCCCACTCAGTAGCCGTCACGAGCCTCAGCTCCCTCGACCGCAGGTGACCACCGTCGACGTCGAGGTCGACGGCCATCGCTTCGTCCAGACGACCACGGTTACCAAAACGTACGTCCATCCTCGTCTCGTCTTTGCTTGTTGTCCGAGGAGCGACTGACCGCGAACGCAAGCCATCCTGCAGCGCTCTGGGACGGCTCTTTGAGACCTGCCTGTCCCCGCCTGGCGTCGACGTTGAGATCGAGGCAGCCAGCAATGCCGCATCTCGGCCGTGCGTGATTCGGCTCGAGCCCATTGACGTTGGCCAAGTAGACGCGTCGCCAAGCCCGACGCTATCATTGAGCGTGCGTCTCTGATCTGCCGTACCTCGAAGCGGTGGGCGCAGCTTCTGACCTGACGCTGGCTGCTCGTCAGGCCACATCTACGGCGATTGACAACTCCTCATTCTCGGCCACCACGGCGCCGTTGGCGGCAAGCGCCAAGCAAGGCGTCGTCTCTTTTGCGACCAACTCGGGCACGCCCGAGACGTTAACGGTTGCGGTCCTCACAGCGGCTCCCTCCGCAAGCGTCTCGCTGCTTCTCGCCCCGCCAACAAACGGTTCCACTGCTCTGTCAAACGAGAGCTTTCAAACATCCCCCCCAGCCTCAACGACCGCAACTAAGCCGGGCCTTGTGCTGCCCTCGGCCAACACCTCCAGTCTGCCACCCTTCACCGCATCGAGCGGCGAGGGCGGTCTGCTAGGGAACGCGGCCTCGACCCAGCTTTCGTCGTTGCCCTTCCCGGCTTCAACGGATCTGGGCGTGACCCCTCCCTCGTCGACGAACACTCGGTCGACTTCCCCTTTGATCATAACGGCAACGACGGCTTTCAGTCTGACATCTCTCGCGGGCTCCTCGACGACATCCGACTTGACCTCTCCATCATCGACACCCGATCCATCCGGTCCGCAGCCGTCGCCCGATACTGCATCCTCTGCTGCTGCCACCGCCGCAACCGCCGCGACGACTGGCTCGTCTGCACTCGGGCCCACTGGCTCCCGCAGCGCGGACCTCGCGTCCGGCCGCATCGACACGTCGGTCGCCTCGCTTTTCCTCCCGTCAACACGATCATCGGCTGACATATTCAAATCCAGTTCATCGTCCACTGTCTCTACTGCTGCCGCCTCAGCTTCGGCTGCCATGCCCGGAACGCAGCTCCAAGTCCTCGTAAGCGCAATTTTGCCGGCTGCACGGCCTCGGAGCACGCACGCTGACTTTGACGGCCCCTTTGCTCTCGCTCTTCAGCCTGTCGGCCTCGGCGTCTTCGCTGGCGTCTCGGTCGTCGCCCTCGCGATCGTTGGTCTGGTCACCTACGAGCGGCGCAAGTATCGCAAGCTCTTCCGCTCTCGAAGGGACGCCGAGCAGGCTGGTCTGCAGGACGTCGCTGAAGCGGCCAGCCCGCCGGGCTTCATCCCTATGCGCTGAGCACCTAGCGCTGCTGCTCACGAATCGAGAGCCCCCCTCCCTTCAATCATATTCCTCTACCGCATCTGCCCCTCCTTTGACAGCGTCACCCGGAGACGCGCCCGCGCGGCTGTGCAAGCCAGCCCACGCTCGCTCATACGCATGAGCCAACGCTCTGCTTTTTTCCCTGAGGCCCCCCTCTACGATGCCTCTGTACCCCATGAGCGACACAGAATGAGGTCCTCGCGAAAAGCGATTGACAGGCGTCGTGTCGACACGGCTGGCTTCGAACTGCCGATGCAACTTGCAGCCTCCGGCCCGAAAGGTGGGCGATCGACGCGCTTCATTTGCTGCGCGCGCCGACTCGCCCCCTCCGCTCTCCCGGCTCTCGCCTTCTCCTCCCTCTCGCTACCATCCTTCCGACGCGCGCGCCCTCCCTTCTCGGCTCTCGGCAAGCAGCTCGGACCTCGTCAACTTGAACTCCACAATGTCGTTCTGGAACGGCATCATCCAGCGAGGCTGGTCAGCACCGTCAGTCCCCCGTCGTCCTCTCCCTCCGAGCCGCTCGCTCAGCCCGCGACCAGGCGACCTGTCGCTCGGCGAGCTCTGCCCTGGCGGCCGTCCCGTCCCGTCCCTGACGCCGGTCGCTTATCCTTTGCTCCGCTCTGACTCTCTGCCTACTCGCTTCGTCGTTCGGTCGCCCGCCCTCCGCTTCGGCTCGCTCGCTAGACCGCCGATGGACTCGCCTGGCGCCTCGTCGTCATCGTCGGTCAACGCTTCCGAGCGGCAGCTGTCGCTCCCGCCTTGGGACGCCTGCCATGTCTCCTCGCCTCCGGCTCCCTCCCCTTCGGCCGCTTCGAGCTCGTCCATGGGCTCCTTCTATGCCTCGCTCGGAACCCCTCCTGCCTTCTCATCCCTGTCGCCGCCGCCGAGCGACGGAGACTGGGGCGAAGTCGCTTCGTGTCGAACGGCGGCCGAGATCCAGGGCGACTACGAGGACGAGGACGACGCCGCCATGGAGGACGTCGCGGTTCCTGCTAATCACCCGAGGCGTTTCGAGGAGCGCCGGACGCAAGAAGGCACTCCCTTCTTTGTCGATCACCACCTGCAGATCACCAGCTGGTCCATGTACGTCATCTCGCCCGGCTGACAGCTGACCGAGCTCTCGATGCGTGCCTCGCTCGCGTGCGTGCTCCTTCGGAAGCTAACCGGCTCCATCTTCGCTCACCCGCCGGCTCAGTCTCAATCCGACGAAGACGCTGCGGAGGAAAGCAAAGTACGTCCGCGAGCAGGTGCTCGGTCGCGTCCGATCGACTACTCGTCCTGGCGCTCGGGAACGCGTGTGCTTCCTGCGCATCCGGCGGGACGACTTCTTTGAGTCGAGCTTCGAGGAGATCGCCCGCAAGGTACGAGCTGCCAGCAACTCGATCTATTGCTTCGGGCCTGCTGCTGATTGCGCTTCTCGTCTCATACAGACGCCGGAGGAGCTGCGGCGGAGGCTGGCGGTCGACTTCCAAGGCGAGAACGGTGTCGACGCAGGCGGCCTGACTCGGTGAGTAGCTTCCGCTTCTCGCGTCGACGCTCGTGCCGCTTGCTGACTTGCAATTCGTCCACGACCGCTCCAGCGAATTCTTCCATCTCATCTCGACTCACATCTCGAACCCGGCCTACGGCCTATTCCACGCCCCGTCGGCAGAACACCCGGACCTCTTGTCCATCAACCCCATGTCGTCCATCAATCCGGCTCATCTCGACTACTTCCGCGTCGTCGGCCGGCTGATCGGCCTCGCGCTCATCAACGGCGAGAAGGTCTCGGTCGGCTTTGCCGCCATCGTCTGGAAGCTGCTCGTCGGCGGGCTCGATAAGCCTCCGGTCTCAGCGCCCAGCCGGCCCGTCCCGTTGTCGTCCGTGCAAGAGAGCCGTCGTCGGAGACGGCGACGATCGGACGACGACGAAGGGGACCGGTCGGCGGCCGACTCGGTCCCGAAGGGCAAGCGGAGGCGAAAGGTTGACATCGGCATCGAGGACCTGCGAGGCGTCGACGACGCGCTCAGCAAGAGCCTCGAGTGGGTCAGGTGCGTCGTGGGCGCGCGGGCTTGATCGGTTGCCCTCTGAGTCGACTGCTGACGAGGCTCTTCCCTACGCCTCGCGGCTACCGCAGGATGAACGACCCATCCGTCCTCTGTCGGTCCTTTACATTCGACGTCGACCACTTCGGCACGCCGCGGTCGATCCCGCTCCGGCTGGACGGCGCCTCGATCGACGTGACCGAGGCCAACAAAGAGGCCTACGTGCGCGAGATGGCCCGCTTTGTCCTGCTCGAAAACGTCCGCGGCCAGACCGAGGCGATGCTCAAGGGCGTGTACGAGGTTGTCGAGGCGCAACACCTCGCCACGCTTGAGCCCGAGGAGATGGAGGTGCGACGCCGTCGCCGGTCGATGTAGCCAGAGCTGGGCGAGCGCTGACGCCGGCGGGCGCCCTGTCTCCCATCTGCAGCTGCTGCTCTGCGGTATCTCGGTCATCGACGTTGACGACTGGCAGAGGAACACCGATTACGTGCGTCGACCCGGGCCACCTACTGTGAAGCTTCGCTGACCGATGCCCTCTGGTCCGATCGCACAGCGCGGCGGCTACCACGCCACCTCGCCGACGGTCCAGCTCTTCTGGGCATTCGTCCGCACGCTCAGCCAGGATCAGTTGGTGCGTCCGTGGAAGTGCGCTTGGAAGGCCTCGTAGCCGACGGCTGACTCTAACCCGGCCGACCCAGACGTCGCTCCTCCAATTCGTGACGGGCTCGCCGCGCTTGCCGCCGGGCGGCTTTGCCGACCTCAAGGCCAACGGCTCGGACCTCAAGCGCTTTACGATCATCATGGACGCCCGGTCGGGCCCGCATAGGCTGCCGAGCGCGCACACTTGCTTCAACGAACTCGAGCTGCCCGTCTACAAGACGTGGGTCGACATGCAGCGCGGCATCATGCTGGCGTGAGTCGGCCCCGACCTGTCGTGGCCTGCCCTTGAAGAGTCACACGGCTGACCTCGAGAGCTTGCCTTGGCTGTCATCCACAGCATCGCAGAGACGGCCGGCTTTGGTCTCGCATGAGGAGGGCGGCCCTGTCGATTCGAAATAGGTTGAGCAACCGCCCCCTCCCCTCTCCCGGTTTTGTCGAATCTTTCCAGTACCGTCGCATCTGCATCTCCTTTTACCTGTCTGTCTTTCCTTCCACTCTTGTTGTTCGGTTCCCCATCTTGGCCCGCGCATCCGTGCGTCCCGGCTGCTGCATGCATTGTTTGCCTGTCGGTGTCTGCGTGTGCGAGTTAGATTGGCCGCTGCTCGATTGCGCCGCGTGGAGAGGAGCTCTTCCATGCGAAGTCTTGAAAAGGTCGACGCGATTTTCGTCCCCCGACCACCAGCCCCTCTTGCGAGATGGGCCTCCGACGCATCAAGTATCCTGCTCGATCGTCCGTCTCGCCTTCTTTCTCTTTCCTGACGACCGTCCTGCCTTGATAACATCGCGTGCGAGGACGGGCAGGCACGAGGTCGGGCATGGTACATAGGCGGCTCGATGAAAAGCCAGAGACAATGGTACAGGAGGTCTAAGTGGGGCGGGCATGGGGCCGAGTCGAAGGGGAACCCGCCTGACAGCGCGGGCACTGTGGGTGGGATGCAGAAGCAGAAGAGAGTGTTCATGGCGAGACGTGAGTCGTAGAGCGGGTGAAGCGGGTGAGGGAAGGCAGGGGCGAGGGCAGGCCTTCCTTTTACAGAGAGATGGGGTCATGGAGCGATGGATGGGTCAGGCTGGGCTACTTGCCGCGACGGCTACTGCCAACCGACCCCTTGGACTTCTCGGCGTTCACCGCCATGCTGGCCTTCTTGCTCGCCGCGTTCTTCTTCGAGGTGCCTCGGGGTTTCAGCAGCTGTGTTGCGCCAGAGCAGGAGAGGCCAGAGGTTAGCACTCGAGTCACGCTCTATAAGCTGCGCCGGACGTGCACGTACCTTGAGCAGGTCTGGCCGGCCGCGGAGGAAGTTCGGGTGCGAGAAGCCTGCGACGGGGTCGAGAAGCTTTGTCAGAGACGAGACAAGTAGAATGCCAACCAGTCATGACTGACCGGAAGCGGCGATCAAGCCCTCGACCGGGCCTGCATGCGCGGCGCCCTCGCCAGAGTGAGAGCTGGCCGTGTCCGAGTCCGAGTCGCCGTGAACGTGATGGGCATGGTCTGGCCCGCCGCCGGGCGGGTCGTGTGGGACGATCGAAGTCGACGTGCTGGCATCCGTCATGTCCTGTAATCAAAGTATATACGGAGTCAGCTGAGGGAACGGTCGGCAGAAACTTCGGCGGGCGGACGTACGAGCAGGCGGATCGTGCTGACGCGCGTGAAAGAGTAGATGTGCAGCTGCCGGACGAAGGAGGCGACGTTACTGTGGCGGTAGAAGCGCGGGAGAACCTTCATGGCAAACTCGTTGCCGTTAGTGAGGATGAAGGCGTCGCCGGCCGTGTTCCAGCGAAGGTAACGCTCGTACTCGGCGTGCGTGAGCAGATGCCAGAGCTTAGAGATAAAGGCCGTCTGCTCGCCTTGGTTCGTAGCGCCGCCACTCGGGGTCTCTTCGACCGTAGTCAGCGAGGCCGGAGGGTGCGGCTGGACTGGTGGCAGGGTGGGCGGCGGCGCCATGTAAGCCAGAGGCCCGCTTCTGCTGGTGGCGAGCGGCGGCGGCAGGATCGGCGGCGGCGGGCCATAGGTTGCGCCGAGCCGGCTGAGGTCGGGCGACTTCTGCTCGACCTTTTGCTGGACGTAGGACGGCCGGCCGCCGACGAGGTCCTCGACATCGCACGTGCCGTACGAGCCGTATACGAGCGGCTGCATTGGTGGCGGCGGTTGACGGTAAGACTGCCGGTACTGCTGCTGCTGCATCGCTCGCTGCTGCTGGCCGAGTTGCTGCGGCGACGACGGCAGCGCGAGATCGGGCAGCGGCGACGGCAGTGGGAAAGAGTAGCCCGAGAGCGAGGGGAAGCTCGACCGGCCGTCGTCATCGTAGCCGTAGTCGCTCGCCTGGTAGGGCGAGGGCGCGCCAAAGACGGGCCGCTGGAGGTGGACCGGCTGGAGCGGGGGCGAGTGCATGAGGCCGCTCGACGGCGTCGCCCCTTGCTGGCTGTCGAACGAGCCGCCGTCGCCGAGGCTCGAGTAGTCGGACGAGTCGGTCGTCGCATGCGTCAGGGTCGAGTCGGCTGAGGCATACCGGCCGGGCCCCGGCCGCTGTTGCTGCTGCGCCTCGTCGTAGACCCACTGCTGCTGGTGGTACGAGATCGACCGGGGCGACGTGAAGCGCGAGGAAGTCCCGGCCTGCGCTGGCGCCGGCGGATTGCACGTGTCGGGCGTGCTGCACTGGCCTGGCTGACAGGAGGACGATGAGGCGGGCGATGGTCCATGAGCGCGATCTGCGGGCCGGCCGCTAAGGTTCGTCGACCGCGGACGGTGGATGGGCACGGTGGGCGCAACCGAGCCGTCGTAGCCGCCACCGTTGCCATCGCCGCCGCCGCCGCCGTACGAGTCGTTGGCCGGGCCGGTCAGCATGACCTGGCCCATACCGTACTGCCGGCCGTCATGCTGCTGCTGCTGCTGCTGCTGGTTCGAGTAGCCCTGCTGGCTGACGTCGGTCGGGGCAAGGGCGGCCGGGGCCGGCGACGCATGCGCGGATGCGCAGGCCGACGCCGACGGAGCGCCGCTAGCTACGCCGGTCCCTCCCGATTTGTAGTCGACCGAGAACGGGGCAAGAACTGCCGATAGGGCGGCCAGCACAAGGCGGTCGAGTCAGGAGGATGCTCCAGGGAAGTCCTTCCTCCTCTGCAGCTGAAGAGCGACGTACGAGGGCATGTCGAAGCTAAGGGCGGCGGGCAGCAGAAGAGCGTCGAGGACAAGAGGCGTCAGCTGCTTGTGCGATCGCTTTCGACCGACGCCAGAGCCGAGCCGCGTCTCGCGCCGGCCCGGCCATCAGCGGCAGGATCTGCCGCCAGGCCGTCGACGTCGCTAAGAGGCTCACCGGTGTAGGGGCACTGGCAGAGGTCGACAGGAGGGAGCAGCGTCTGGTCAGCTCGGGAGCGAAGGCTCGACCGGGCGCAGGAAAGGAGGAGGCGAAGCGGTTACGGACCTGAGCCGAGAAGGTCGCCGAAGGTGCCATCCGAGCCGAAGGGAGGAGAGCAGAGGAAGAAGCGTGTCAGGGGTTCGGTCTGGCGGCAGGGCGGTCGTCGGGAAGGAGAGAGAGGAGGCAGGACGGACGAGCAGGATGCCCGAGGCGTCGGTCATCTTTGGTGGTGGTCAAGGTCGAAGGTGAAGGTATCCCTGCGAAGGCGGCGGAAGAACGCCAGCAGAGCTCTCCCCCACGCGGCGCGATCGAGCAGGCGATTCAGGGAACCTAAATTGCACCGGCAGACGCGCCCGGCAAACGACGCGGCCAGGAGGATGAAGCGCGGGTCGACCGAACAACACGAGTAACAGAAAAGGCAGACAGGCGAAAGGAGATGCAGATGCGACGGGAGACGACGGGACAGGAAACGATGCGTCCAGCGGCCATCTATCGAATGCAGAGGAGACCCGTCGCGCGCCGATCAGCCGTGGCCCAGGCCAGATTTGGAGTTCTTGACGATGGCCATGACACTGTCGCAAAAGAGGAGCGCTGGACGTCAGCGGCAGTTCGAGCGCTATTGGCGCTGGAAGCGAGCGAGCGAGTCGTCGGATGTGGAGGGTGACCCACGGGACGGCGAGGCCGTCTTCGCTCTTGCCGATGCGTGTGCCCTCGGTCCAGCCCATTTTACTCAGGAGCTTGTGACCGAGGTTGTCCTGGCCGAGCATCTTGGCGCCCTCGCCGACGACCTCGCCCTCGCGCCGCTTGGCGAGGTCCTTGCCGGCGCCGCCGCCGCGCGTGCCGGGCATCGTGTGGTTGCCCGAACCTGACTTGGCCGACCAGCTCGCCTGCGCAAAGTAAGACGACGACTCGAGCCGAAGGATGCGGCCGATCTTGGCCCGATTCGGGTTGAGACCGGACCGGCTCGTCTTGATGAGCGTCGTAAAACGCTTGCGGCCGGCGCCCTTGCTCGCACTTTTTAGCGAGTAGCAGTCGGCGAGCTCGTGCACGCGCTTGCGCGACTCCTTCTCCATCGGTGGCAGGCTCATCGTCGTCTTGCCGAGGTCGCGGAGGAAGAACTGGATCTCGTCGTCGAGCAAGACCATGTTGGTGATGCCGGAGCGGTCGCGCTTGCCGCCCTTGGTGATCGTGCCAATCGGAGGCGGCGAGCCGTCGCCGTCCGAATCAAAGTCGAGCTCGCCGTCGGCTGCCGTCCAGGCGGACGTGAACGGCTGCTTCGAGCGCTTGGCCTTGTTACGACTCTTCTTCGACTTGGACGAGTACGGGTCGAGCAGGGCGGCGAGCCGAGCCTCTGCCCGCTCGCGCTTCGCCTCGGCCTTCTTTGCCCGGTCGTTGTCCCACTGCGCAAGCAGACTGGCAGGGATCGCGGCCTTCTTGCTCTTCTTTGTGATCGGCGCGGCTGCAGAGAAAAGGGAGGAGTATGGTCAGCACGCGGCACACACACGACGATGCGCGAAAAGCTAGAAGCGCACCCGGTGCGAGAGCCTCTTCGAGATCGTCCATGTCGGCCAAATTGCCGAAGTCGCCGGATTGGATGGCGCGGAAGAGGCCCTTCTTGGCCCGGCGGCCTTTGCTGGCGGCAACCTCGAGGTTTGCCTCGAGTAGGTCCTGAGGTGAGTGTGTAGAAGAGTCAGCTGCATTCAGGCATGGCCGCCGCGTCAGCAGATTCGGCGCCGCACCTGGATGAACTGCTCGTCCTGATCCGCCCATGAGAAGTTGCCGGCAAACATGCCGTCGGCGTCCTCGTCATCCTCAGAGTCGGTGACGGGCGCACGAGCCTTCCCCTTGGCCCCGGCAGCCCGAGCGCTATCCTGCGGCGGTAAGGCAGCCGATCGAGACGTCGGCTCCTTGGGGAGTGGTTTGGCGCGAGCTGAGGCCGAGCGGGCGATGGCAGCGGCGAGGTCCTCGTCGTCTGACGAATAGAGATCCATGTCGGAGCCGTCCTCGTCCGAGGTCTCGTCCAACAGCGCGTCGAGGAACGCCTGATCCGAGTCCTCCTCTTCGTCCTCGTCCTCATCGCCGCTCTCGGACTCGTCGTCGTCCTCCTCAGCCATCATAACCTCCTCGTGATGGCCAAAATCGGCCTCCGAGCCGCTCGAGTCGCCCTCGGGCGCCTCATCGTCGGTCGCCCAGCCGGTGCCGCCGGTCTCATCGGCGCCGACGGCGGCCGGATCGTCGTCAGACCGGCTGCTACCACGGGAGGAGGTGCTCTCGTAGCCCAGGGCGTCAGCCGCCTCCTCCTCGGCCATGAACTGCTCGATGGCGATGTCGCCCATCGAGACCTGAGGTGCGTTTTTGCCGGTGCCGGCGAGGAACTGGCGCATGCCCTCATCGTCCTGCTCGCCGTCGCTCCCGCGCGTGTTGGCGATGTAGTCGGCAAGGATCTCGGCCTCGCGCTGCTCCTTTGCGAGCGCCTTGGCGCTCTTCTGCCGCCCGGGCTTGGACGGCGGGGGGCCATCGTCGCCCCAGTCGAGGTCCGAATCGCCCTGACGAGGCTCGGCCTCGTCGTCCGAGAGCGCGGGCCCGCGCATCCGGCGCGACTCGGCCTTCTGGCCTCGGCGAGTCTTCTGATACTTGCTCTTCTTCTTGCTGTGGTTTGACGACGCGACCGATGTGAACGAAAGCTCGTAGTCGTCAAAGACCGGCCGAGCGGTCGATGTCGAGGGACGAGAAGCGGCGACCGCCGAAGGAGGCACGATCGCCGGGTTCGCCCGCAGGGCCGACCGAGCATTCTTCTTCTTGTTGGGCGGCACCCAGACGATCTGCTCCTCCTCGTTGGGCGCCTGTGCGGTCGGGTCGCCAAATACTGGGCCGGCGGTCAGGCTCTCGACTTCGACCGTCGCATCGGCCTCCTCGGTCGGCTGCGACGGAGCCGAATCGACAAAGAAGAGCGGCGATGCGTCCGGTTCGGTGACGGGAGCGACCATCTCGGTCTCGACCTCGACCTCCAGGACGGTCTGCGAGGGTGCGGAGTCGATATAGAAGAGTGGCGGCTCCTCGGCTGCAGGCGCAGCCGCAAGGACGATGTCCCCTTCGACATCCGAGAGGACGGTCTCGGCGACGGCAACAACCTCGACTGTCTCCTCGACCAGCATGGGGGTCTCGTCCGAGGCGGCGTCGGCCGACACAGCCTCAAGCTCAGACTCCTCGGGCTGCATGTCGAGCTCAAGTGAGATTTCGACTTCGTTCTCGTCGTCCTCCTCGAACGCCATATTGCGAAGCGCCTTGTCCATGCGGTCCATCTCACAGCTTGCGAACGCGTTCAGCGGCGCGGCCGCTGCCGTTGGCGCTAAGTCGAACGAGGGCGAGAGCGAGCGGTCATGGACCGCCGCGAACGAGGGCGGGAAGGTCGCCGGTAGGTGTATCGGCTCGGGCTCGATCGACTCGGGGTAGGTCGTCTGCGATTCGGCGACGGCTGGCGTGTGCGCGGCTGCGCGCGCAGCGGCGAAGGGGGAGACTGTCGGGCCGGGCAGCGAGGAAGGCGACGGCAGTCAGCCGGAGAAGGCCAGGTCAAGCTCGCACTATGAGGCCGTACCTTTGGAAGCATCGGCAGTCGCAGGTACGTCGATCTGGCCGTCGTTGAAGAGTGTGCCGGCCTTGACAAAGATGATCGGCTTCAGCAGGTTGGGGTCGCTGCCGCTGAAGCCGCGCCGGTCCTCCCATCGGGGCTTGGCCGCGCCGATGCCATAATGCGGCGTCGCCGTGCCCGACCCGCCGGACGGCGACTGATTGTATTGCGAGGCGTACGCGAGATCCTCGTCGGCCTGTGCCTGACGGTAGGCGTTCTGCGGGTTGCCGCCACCGCGGCCCTTGCCCCCGCGGCCATTGATTAAGAACGGCGTCGAACTCGGCGAGCCTCCTCCACGGCCTCCGCGACCTCGACCGCCGCCGAAGGCTCCTCGGCCGCGGAAGGCAGAGGGCGTGGCCGGCGATGCCGGCGTCGTGCTGCCGTCGTCAGGGACCGTACGCGGGAAGACGCCCGCGGCCGAACGTGGGGGTGGAGGTGTGGCGATCTCTGTGAGTTCGGCGAGCGAATGGCCATCAGTCCAAGAAAAGGCAGCCGGACGATGCACCGGATGAGCAGGGGCTTGTCGGCCGTACCCTGTGCGTTAACCACGTCGTAGTCGAAGGCGACCGCCGTCATCTGGACGTGGGTGCCTCCTCGGCCGCGACCACGATACCCCCCTGCGCCTCGCCCGCCCCTGCCTCCGCGGCCGCCGCCGCCACCGCGTCCTGCGCCTGGTGGCTGGCTGCCGAGTCCACGTCCTCCTCTGGCCATGTAGAGCCGGCTGTCTAGTGTTGGTCAGGCGGATACGCGAGTTGTTTCCTTGGGGTGTCGAAGCGTCGTGCGGTTCGATCCGATGGCTGCTAGCTTGGTGGGCGTCGGTGGCGACGACGAGCCGGCGGCAAGCTCGTCCGTGCGTCAGACGCCAGCCAGCCCTCCCCGACCTCCGACCACGGTTCCCAAACCTCTAGACAACCCACAGCACACGACGATGCTGCTCAGTCGACTCGCGCCGGCGCTCCTGGCCATCGTGCTGCCGCTGCTGGCTCAGGCAGACGAGCTGCGGCAGCTCACGTCCGACACGTTTGAAAGCTCGATTGCCCACGGACAATGGTCAGCTCGCGTCGTCCCAAGCTCGCCTGCTAGGCTCAGTGGGTCATGCTGCAGCTGACACTCCAAGGCGTCTCGTCCAACTTGGCTCTTCAGGTTGGTCGAGCACTACAGTCCCAACTGTCCGTCCAAAATTGCAGGGCCTATGGTCAGGTGATGAGGCTGACCCGAGCTGCTTTCGGCGCCAGGCGGTCACTGCCGGGCCTTCGTACGTCGGCGCATCCTGCTGTGCACGCGATCTGCTCTGCAGCAACTAAGTTCGCCTTCTTGCCTGCAGGCGCCGACATGGGAAAAGCTCGCGGGCGAGAACAAGTGGCGCGAGGAGGCCACCGGCTTCCATATGGCGCAGGTCAAGTACGTCCGCGCGATGCTCGTCGGGCTGCGGGTCGTGCGTGAGCGAACGAACCCTGTGCTGACGGGCGTGATCGCCGGTGCTGCTCCTCTGACAGCTGCTTGGCCCAGGGAGGTCAGTCCTGTATCGGACAAAGGCATGTACCGCCTGCTGGCTGACCGCCTTTACCTTCCCTGACCAGATCTTTGCAACGCGAACGGCATCACCGGCTGTGCGTGCCTGCATCGTCCGCTGCGCGTGTTGAGCTGCCTGTCTCTGCGTTGGGTCGCTCACATCGCTTCTCCTCTCCTCCCTGCAGACCCCTCGATCAAGCTGTATCAGGACGGCAAGCTCCTCACATCCTACTCCCAGTCGCGAGATGCTAAAGTTGTCCAGGCCTTCATCACCGTCCACTCGATCGAATACTCGAAGCGCCGGCCCGACGGCGGCCAGAGCGCTAACGGCGAGCTGCACCTCGGCTCGGGCGGTGACGGCACGGTCGTCAAGCTCGACCGAGCCGGACTCGACCGCGTCAAGAAGGAGGGCGGCTTCGTCAAGTACTTTGCTCCGTGGTGCGTCGGTCGCTTGCTTCTCCCTCAACGCGCCCGCACTATTTCGCTGACGCGTGCTCGATCATCGCTCGTGCGTGACGCTCCAGGTGTGGACAGTAAGTGTGGTAGGCTACTCTGATGACCTTGCGGATGGCGCTGATGCGATAAGACATCTGTGTTTGCTATCAGCTGCAAGAAGCTCGCACCAGGTACGTCGGCGAGGTGCTCTCTTCAGACGGCGCAGCTGCACGCGTCACCTTTCCCTTGCGACCACAAATTGAGCCATTTGCCCGGCTTCTACAGTCTTCGCTGAGCTCGCCCACAATCTTAAGGGTCAAATTCCGCTGTACGAGGTCGACTGCGAGGCCAACAAGGCCATCTGCCGGGCCGAGGGCGTCCCAGGCTACCCGCAGCTCATCCTGTCGGTCTTCGGGTCAAACTCGCCGCCGACGTGCCCAGCGCTGACGCCACTTCCAACCCCGATCGGCCAGGTACGCCAATGGACAGACGTACGAGCACACTGGTGGACGTTCTCTCAGCGCCATGACCAAGTTCACCAAGAAGGCTCTGACGACGTGAGTCGAGTGGGCTTGTCGCCCATTCCAGACCAGACCGAGCAGGAGACTGACCCTCCGGCCCGCCTATCAGAGGATCGGCCGAGACAATCAACGTTGACGACCTCAAGAAGATCGCTCAGCAGGAGGACGTTTTCTTCGTCTACCTGCACACACATGCTGCTCCTCCATCGGACCTCGTGCGTTCAACCTTCCTCGACCCAAGCTGTCGATCAGCCGGGGCTGATCGGGCCCGATATATTCCTTTTCAGGCGCTCGTCACCAAAGCCTCCCAGTCGCTCCTCGGTTCTGCCCTCATCTATCAGTCGACGGACCTCGATCTCTTCTCTTACACCGGTGTTCTGCCGACGAGCGGCTCGACGCTCCTCTGCATAAAGGACCATCAGGCCCGGACGCCTATCGCCTCCCTCACATTCTCGGCCGAGAACGCACTGACACAGGCCAACGTCTCGCGCTTCATCGAGGAAAACAAGTTGCCGACCGTCGTTCAGTTGGATGCTGGCAACTTCAAAGAGGTCATGAAGAACACGCGCGGGTCGATCGTCGTCCTGGCGGGCCAGACGACGAGCGACGAACGCAAGCTCAAGGACAACGTCGCCGTCCTGCGCGATGTCGCGACGGCTTGGCGCAAGGGTGGCCGCAAGTTTGAACAGGGAGTCATCTTTGCCTGGATGGACGGCAACAAGTGGGGGAAGTGGCTCAAGCAGAACTACGGGTGCGTGTCGCTTGCAGCGCGAGCAATTGGCTACGCGTACCAAAAGCTGACCATCGTCCGGATCCTCGTCGCTGCCAGGATGAGCCGTTCTGCGATGCCGCAGGTCGTCGTCGCGGATCCGATCGTAAGTCTCACGCTTTCGATCATCGGCCGCTCCGGTCGCTCTCTGACGCGAGAGCTATCGCGTCAACCGTGCAGAAATCGGAGTACTACGACATCACGCTCGAGATTGAGAAGCTCGAGTTCAAGGGCCACTCGATCTTTTCGACGCTCGAGGGCGTCTTCCAGAAGACGCTCAAACCCAAGACAGTTGAGAGCTGGCCCGACAGACTCTCGCGGGCGATGTCGATCAAGTTCAGCGAGTGGCGTGTAAGTACAATCGCCTGAGACCAAGGGCACTCGCACAAAGTCGTCGCTGATTGTCTTTCCCACCGCTCTCAGGCCGACGCGAGCGAGTACCCGTTGCGCTTGGCGGCGGGAGGCCTCGTCCTCGTCCTTCTCGCCGTCTGGGCTCTCAAAAAGCTCCTGACCTTTGAATTTTCTCAGGAGCACCAGCCGAAGGAGCCGAGCCGGCTCGACTAGCGGCGGTTGGATCGATGCGCCCTGTAAAACTTGGCCTAAGCCGTCTTGCAAGCGAGAGGCATCAAGAAGGCATCAAGGGTCGTCTAAAGTTTAAGGGTTCCGAGGCGAGAGGGGCAACAGGACGGGAGAGGCTGCTCTACATCGCGTAGTAGATGAACAGCGTGTAGCTCGTGGCAATCATGGCGCCAAGGACGGCGATGCCGAGCCAGGTGACCGACTTGATCGGTGAACGCAGGCCCTGCGACCGCTCCTCCGCCGTTGTCTCGAGCTCGTCCTGCGCGCGACGCCGCTCAGAGTAGAACAGGACGCGGCCGAGATACTTGCGGTCGACATAGTCGTAACCGATGCCAAAGAAGATGTCGACGGCCTTGAGCGCGATAAGGAAAGCAAAGACCTTGTCGTATTCTGTAGGATAGCGAGGTGGGTAGGAGGTCGGCGTCAGGACGTCCGCTGGCGTACGGTTGGTGTCGCTCGAGAGGACGAACGGTTCGTCGACTTGGCATCGGCCTGGTCTTGGATGGCACCGACAGCGACGTCCATGATCGTGGAGCCGCCCGAGTTGAAGGCTGCGGGAGTTCTGGGTCAGCTCGACCGGACAGACCGCTGAAGAGAGAACTAGGATCACGTACCCTTGAAGATGCCATAGGCAGAGCCGAGATACTTTTGAGGCACGATCAACGGGATGCTCGCGCTCCAGGGCAGGGCATTGGTGGCGAGGGCGACGCTGCCAAGGATAGTTGGCGCAAGCGGGTGGACATTGCTGTAGGCAAGCAGAGCAAAAACAAGGACCCAGAGTGCCGCCGTAAGGGCGATGAAATGCATCCGCCGGCCGAAGCGGTCGAAGAAGAGGCCTAGGATGGGCGTGCCGACTGAGAAGAGTAAGGGAATCGACAGTCAGCCTCTGCGATTGTGCCATAGATGAGAGGGAGACGCACCGATCGGGATGACCTGGCCGAGAGCAGCAGTGTATCCAGCGGTGAGCCTGGCAGGACGAAGGGGGGGGGGGATTAGGCGTCAGTAGGATGGCAAACAATCTGAAACGACGGCCAGCGCGCACTTGGTCGATCCGCGCGTAATCTCGACCACCTCGGCGAGGTTGCCCGTGTAAGCGCCGACAGTGCCAGCTAAAGACGAAGGAAAGGCAAGTCAGCGCTGACGAACAAACAATGGAGGCGACGCAAAAGCAAGGACAAACATTGGAGGAGCTTTGATGAGAGGGACAAAGGACTAGTCAGTAAGGGCACATTGCAAAGGTCCGAGTAGAGGACAAGGTATTGACCTGCGTGAGAGGAATGAACCAGAATGCAGCGGGGAGCGCAAAGAGGCCGATGAAGTTAAAGCGCGAGGTGGCGCCCTTGGCGACGGCGCCGAGAGGTCCAGCCTTGCGTCCCGCGAGGGCGGCGGCGCGACGACCGGTAAGGACGCGATTCTTAGCCGGAAGGCGGCAGTCGAACCAGACGTAGACGCAATTCAGGACGAGGGTGAAGCCGCAAAAAATGGCCGGGACCTGGGAAAGGTCGTCTGGCGCGTCAGCTAAGAAATCTGGGAAGAAACGGCAAACTACCGACCCAGAGCGCCCACGCCCAGTGGCCCGTTCCTTCGGCGATTGGAATTGCAGCAGCCTTTCCGGCCAGGTTCCACTGCGACAGGTGACGGCATGAGAGAGGGCATCAGCGGCGTGGGCGAGTAAGAAGCGACACGGAGATGAGGATCGGGGCGCACGCAACGGCCGAGGCCGATGTCCAAGCCGGAGATGAGGCCGAGGAAGCCCGGAGTGCCAGCGACACCCTTCGAGTAGTGCGCATACCACTTGTTCTGGTTGATCTCGATCGATGTGGACCCGAATCCGAAAAGGATCTGGCCGCCGACGACGAGGCCAAACGAGCTGAGCGAGGCGCCGAGGGCGGAGAGACATGCGCCAACAAAGATGAAGACGGATGACGTGAGTGAGCCGATGTTGGGTCCATAGTAGTCAATCAGGACGCCGGCGAGGAGCGGAAGAATGGTGTTGACGAGCGAGACGGCGCTCGAAATCTGTCGAAGGTGGGGAAGGGTCAGCCACGCAGCCAGCGCGCCCAGGGCAGGTCGCGCTCGGTAGCCCACGCACGACACCGTACTGCGCGTTGTTGATATCGAGTTCCTTCTTGAACGTGCTCTTCAGCGGGCTGAGACTCGATTGGGCAAAGTTGGAGCCGACTAGAGGTGTGGCCAGGTGGTGGGTAAGTGCAGGTCAGCACGGCTCTGACGGCGCCGGCCGGGGGGGGGGGGAGGGCGGCGGCGGCGGAAACCAGCACGACGACAGCGAGCGGCACGACGTACATGTCAAGAGGAGGACGAAGGAGAGAACGAGGATTTTGGTGACCCAGGGCAGGCCGACGCCGCCGGCCTCGACGTCGTCCTCGAGCTCGGCCGGCGAGTACTCGAGCGCCTGGGCGACGGCCGGGAGCTGGTTGGCGTCGGCGCCAGTGCGCTTCTCGTCGTCAACGTCCGACGAGTGCAGGCTCGCCGGCTTGAACTCGGGCGACACGCTGCCGGAGACTGGGGTCGCGGCGGGCAGGTTGGACATGCTGTGACTGTCGCTGCTGCACGTCAAGAGAGAGAAAAAAGGGAGGGAGGGATGCGGTCGGTGAAGAGGAGACGCTCCGTCTGACGAAGAGCACTTTTCAGCCGAGATCAGATTGGGCTCGATCGCCTTTTTCTCTGACGGCGGGAACCCAACCCCTTGCCCGACCGCGGCCCCCGCACGGCTCTGTAGCACCAGAGCGCAGGCGAGCAGAGCGCTCGGAGGCTGCGTGCCCCCTTGCGCTTCAGCACGCCCGAGCACGTCCGGGGGCGGGCAAACAGCCATCCCCGCGACTGCGCCGAGGTCGACCGGGTGTGCTTGGCGGCCAGCCCCTCGGTCGATGCCTCCGACGACGCGGTCGACGAGGCCGAGCGCAGCCCGGCATGCCAGCCCGAATGATTGCCTGCCAAGTGCGAAGATCTGCTCGACGCCCGCGCGCGCGACGTCGGCCGCCCTTGCGGAGGCTAGCAAAGATCGACCATGATCGGCCGAGACACGTCACGACCTGGTTCATGCGCGCACAGCAAGCTGATGGGGTATCTGATTCCGATATACAAATAGCGGGTCGAGCCCGAGGCTTGCGCTGCAGCAGCATCTGCCGCTCGTCGCGAGCAAGCAAGGACAACTAAGCCCGCTTCGAGTGCTTGAGGTCGACGGCCTTTGTCAGGCAGTAGAGCGTCTCGAGGATGGGCACCGGCAGGCCGAGACGCTTGCCCTCTCGAAGGGGGGTCCCGATGATGACTGGCCCGGCGCAAGGGGTGATTCTCAAAGCGTCAGTCGACGCATTGACCGCATCACCAGCGGTTCAAACAAAAGGCTCACCCTCGACCTCGGTCTGGTAGCCGTTAGCGACGTCAGCTTGCATCGACGAATTGAGGCCCTGCGCATGCGACTGGCCTGGATGATGGGCAGAGCGCGCGCGTGCGTGAGCGTCGTCAGTGACAGCTGGGTCGCCCGAGAGGCAGGTGAAGCACGCACAGCGAGCCATGAGGACGTCGATCTCAGAGTCGGGCACTTTGTGGCCGAGCGCCTGAGCAACCGACACGACCTCCTTCACTGGATACCGGCTCAAGGTGTGTCAGCGAGACTCGCCTGGAAAGCGAGCCTTCGTAGTCGTCGCGCACTCACTAATGTTGCGACAAAAGTTGACCGAGTAGGGCGTGGCATTCAGCAGGTCTGCCGTGTTGGTCTGGATGAGAGCCGTCGTCGGGTTCCAGGCGGCGTTCTGAGATGGCGTCAAGCAGGTTTGATCAGCTCGTCTCGAATCAGACGGGGGAAGGGGCAGGGGGGTGATCGCGGACGCACCCAGATGACCTTGGTCCACCGAGCCGTCTGCATGTCCTCGACGACCTCGGCCTCGATGCCGTCGACGGTCTGAAAGAGCGCCTTGAGCTGCTCTGCGCTGGCCAGCTCGCCGGCGTCTTTCGCGCCTTCGGGGTAGAACGGGCCAAACTGCATGCAAGGCGACGGCAGATTGTTGTTGACGACGAGCTGCGGCAAAGAGGAGATTCGCTCCGGTCAGTTAGGTGCGCAAACATGCAGGTCGAAGACCAGCAAGGTGTCGCACCCCAGGCGAGGGCTGAGCGGCGCCGATCCAGGTGACCGCCGTGAGGATCGTGTTTTGCGGGAAGGCCTCCTTCAGAGCTGCAGAGGGTGCAGCCGAGAGACGGTCAGCTTGGCGTTCTCTGACGGTAGCCGATTGCAAGCGGCTACGCACGAGCCTCAGCACCGACACCATTCTGTACGATCATGACGGCCGTCTTCCCAGGTGTGACGGCCGGCGCGATGATCTCTTGCAGCGAGGGCGTCGCGGACAGCTGCGCCTTCGTGCAGCCTGTTCGCGAGGCAGCCCGGGGCGGATGTCAGCGACATCCTGGAGTCGGACCCAGCGCTCAAGGCACCTCACAGATGACATAGTCGAACTCGGGCACCGCAGCATGAGCCTCCTCCGGCGTCCGGTGAGCTGGGGTGGTGACAAGTACGCCGGCGTCGGTCGGTCAGCCCGGCGCGCACGCGCAGCTCGGAGGGGGGACGCTTGGTCGGAGCTTGCGAGCGGGCGCACCTCCTGCAAACTTGACTCCCTGGAGCTTGCCGAACTTGACCGAGTCGTAGTCGAGGCCGTTGTCGCGGATCTGCTGGAGGTTGCTGCGGGCGACGACGTGGACGTTGACCTTGCCCTTGAGCGCAGGCTGCGAGAGGATGAGGGCGTAGGTGCAGCCGATGCCGCCGGCGCCGTGGATGAGAATGTTGAGGGGAGCCATGATTGAGGGTGGTGTTCGAAGGAGTTTACCGGGGGTGGGAGTCGACAGGGCCGCTTCTCGTCCGGTCGGTCCCCACTTGTCCATCGCTCGTTCCTTTCAAGGTCCAGGTGCGAGGCCGTCTGCCCGGCCGGCTGACGACGGCAAACCGGGCCGGCGCCGGGACGATCCGCCCCCCCGGCCGCCTGTTGCCTCGCGCTCCTTCTTCAACCCCCCGGTGCTCCGAGCACTTCTCTCTACCACTCACCACCCACCCTTGCCCCAAGCCCCTCCCCTCACTTCTCACTTCCTTCTCGAACAATGCCAGCCGCTCGCCAGCTCACACCCGGAGTGAGCCTACCTGCTGCCTCCTTCGCGCGCAGTCGCCGCCGCCGCCCCTCCGACGAAGACTGACCCTGTGCCTCTTGGACCGCTTCGCTCGTTCCTGTCAGGTCTACGCTCCTCTCATCACTCCTTTCAAGTCCAACGGAGATGTCGACTTCGAGGCTGTCAAGGCGCAGGTCGTCCGCGTCGCAAAGGCCGGCATGGGTCTCGTACGTACAACGGCCGTCGTTCACCTGCTGTCGACAGATCGAGCTCAAGAGTTGACCTTCATCGCACGTCTCCCCTCTACTAATCAGGTCATCCACGGCACGAACGCTGAAGCCTGCCACCTAAGCCACGAGGAACGCTCGCTCGTTGTCAAGGAGGCGCGCAAGGCGCTCGACGGCGCCAACCTCAAGGACGTCCCGCTGCTCGTCGGCACCGGCGGCCAGAGCGCACGCGAGTCGATCCAGCTCGCAAAGGAGGCCAAGGAGGCCGGCGCCGACTTCTCGTAAGGCGGTCCAACACTGTTGTGCCCGGAAGCTGTTATGTTGAGCCCCTTCGCTTGCCTTTCTTTGCTCCCAGCATCGTCATCCACCCCTGCTACTTTGCCTTCGCCATGGGCCGCGACACGCAGGCCATCTACGACTTCTTCATCGAGGTTGCCGACGCCTCCCCGCTGCCTGTAATGGTCTACAACTTCCCCGGCGCCGCGGCCGGCATCGACCTGACGTCCGACATCATCATCAAGCTCTCGGAGCACCAGAACATCATCGGCGTCAAGCTGACGTGCGCCGGCATCGGAAAGGGTCACCGCATCGCCCGCCACACCAAGTCGGCCGAGTACAAGAAGCGGCACCCGACACCCTTGTGAGTCGCCTCTGGCAGACCTCACGCCCGTGTGAGGGCCACCGGCTGACCCCTCGAGTCCTTCCAGCGTCGTCATGCCCGGCTTTGCCGACTACTGCGCTCCGGCCATGCTCTCGCGCCAGGACGGCATCATCACCGGAACGTGAGTCGCCGGTGGCCAGTGCGTCCCGCGCTCGACAGCCGGTCTGATGCACTTCCTTTCAACCATCTGCAGCGGCAACGTCATCCCCAAGACGATGGTGAAGCTGTACGAGCTGACGAAGAAGGCGATCGAGAGCGGCACCCCGGCCGACTGGGACGCCGCGCTCGAAGTCCAGGACATCGTCTCGGAGGCCGACTGGGTTATTGTCAAGGCCGGTATCAGCGGCACCAAGTACGCGCTCGACACGTTCTGCTCCGAGGGCGGTGTCAAGCTGGGCGGTCTCGTGCGCTCGCCGCTGCCGCAGACGTCCGAGGCGACCAAGAAGCTCATCGACGAGGGCATGAAGGAATCGATCGCCTACGAGCGCTCCCTGTAATTGCTGGCCGATCCGATCCGTGTAGCACTACCCTGTAGATGAGATCCTCGCAACGACCCTGCCGTGGATGTCCAGTGAGACAGTACATCATATCTCCATGGCGCTGTCGTCCTCGCTCGCCGGCGCGAGACCCATGCGAACCTCCATGCTCGAGCGCACCTCGGCCAGAAGCTGCTGCGACGCCTCGAGCGTGATCTCCAGTGCCCGGTCGAGCTAACAGAAGGAGAGCGGGATCAGTACCCGTGTGGCGAAATCACGCCGACAAGAAGATAGACACGGAACGCACGTCGTCCTCGTCGAAGTCGCCGTCAGACTCGAGCCAGACGACCTCGCGCCCTGCGCCGTCACCCTTTTCGACGCCGAGGGCGGCGCCGAACGCCCAGCCGACGCCAAAGATGGCCGTCGCCGCCCGCTCCTCGTCGTAGTTAGGGTCGAGCACCCACTGGCCGCCCGGCAGGAGGGCGCAGCACGAGCCGAGCGCAAGGCCCGTCATGCCGACCGAGGAAGCATCCATCGCCGCGAGGCTCGCCGACGTCAGCGCGAGAGCCTTCTCAGACGTCGGCACGACCGGCCACTTGCGATTTAAGAGTGAGCTGGTCGAGGACGAGGCCTCTGGCGAAGGGTTGAATCGGTCGACCGGCTTGGGGAGGACGGGCAGTGGCGGCGCCGAGAGCGCCTGGATGGTGAGGAGGACGAGCGAGCGGGGGTGTGAGGTGAGCTGCAGCAGCTGCAGCAAGGAGGTCTCAAGCGTCGACTCGAGCGCCTTGGACGTGATGCCTGGGTAGGACGAGACGAAGGATTGCGGATTGTCAGCTCTATATACGCAGGGCAAGCCTCGCGAGAGCGATGAGTGCGCACCGGCGGTGCCGTCGAGCGGCCGGTGGTGCACCTCGAGCGTCGCCCGGTCGAGCCGTTCGTCTCGGATGCGGACCTCCATCGGTCCCGAGAAGGAGGCCACGAGCGAGATAGGTCCTGTCGAGATGAAGGCCCTAGTCAGCTCAGCGAGGAGTGAGGCAGAACCTCGAGGGCGGCGTGGATGCACCCATCGAGACGCGGGCGCTACCGTCTGCGCGGTGCAGCGTGCCGAACTGAACGTCGAACGGCCGAGCCTCGAGCGCGGCGCGGCCGTCGGATCTAGAGGTACCGTCCATCGCGTGAGAAGGGGTTGAAGGAGAGAGAAAGCGAAGTGGGTCGGGGATGGCAGTCCTAGATTCGAGCTGAGCCCTGAGTCGAAGGGCTTGAATTCGCTCTCGGCCGCGCGGCCGCGGCCGACTGGCGCCCGGCAGCAGCAGCAGCAGCAGCGACAAGGCACGGGAACGACAGGAGCGAGAGAAGGACAGCTGCCGTCGTCCAACGCCCTTCCCTCACCCCAAATTCACTCGACTTAGACAGAAGCCCAGCAAACTCTCTGAGCAAGGACGCAGATACCATTCAACTTCGCATCTCGTACGAACGATCCATCGACCGAGGGCAACATCGCCGCCGCCGCCGCCGTCGCCATGCGCACCAAGACGCTCGAGATCCGCTGGCACGACACGCAGCCCATCTTCTCGTCCGACTCGCAGCCGTATCCGCCCCATCAGCTCAAGCGGCTGCTCAGCCAGCAGCAGGCCGGTGCTTTTCCTTCCGGCAAGGAGAAGGAGAAGGAGGTCTCGGCGGCGGGCAGGAGCTACCGCGTCGCGACCGGCGGCGCCGACAATCATGTCAGGGTGCGTGCGCGGCGAGCCGAGCAGGAGTCCCTTCATCTTGGGGCTACCTCGCCGTCTCTTTGTGACTCAACTCGGGACTGACAGCCTGCTCTGGTGCTTGTGATCTCCCTCGCCAGCTCTGGCTCATCCACCCCAACATCCCGGACGTGCCGTCGACGAGCGCTGCCGCCACCGCCGCCGGTCCCTCGGGCCCGGCGCCGAGTCCGCCGCCGCCGCGCGCAGAGTTCCTGGCGACCCTGCGTCGGCACACGGCCGCCGTCAATGTCGTCCGTTGGAGCCCAAAGGGTGAGTCTCCTGATCTCATGGGCCGACGCGATCAGCGCTGACCTCTTGACTTGCAATGCAGAGGACGTGCTCGCTTCCGCTGGAGACGGTCGGTTGCTTCCATCCGCCGCGAGCGTCGACCATCCCGACTGACACGGTCGCCTCTTGCTTCGGCTCCTTGTAGATGGCTTCCTCCTCCTCTGGGTGCCCAAGTCGGCTCCTGATGGCGTTGTCGGACCCTCCTCTGGCGCTTTCGCCGACTCGAGTGCGACCGAGGAGGGCCAGAAGGAGTTCTGGCGCGTGAAGACATTCATCCGGTGCGCCCTCCGTCTAGGCAAGCTTTTATCGCAAGCTCTACTGAACTATGGTCGGGCACGCTTCCTCATCGAATAGAGCGACCACGAACGAGATCTACGATCTCGCCTGGAGCCCGGACGGCGCGCACCTCATCGTCGGCTGCACGGACAATGTCGCGCGAATCTACGACGCCGCGACGGGGACCTGCATCAAGGCCATCGCCGAGCACACGCACTACGTTCAGGGTGTGGCTTGGGACCCGCTCAACGAGTTTGTCGCGACCCAGAGCAGCGACCGGTACGTCGCTCTTAGCGTTCGGACCCGTGTCGTGCGCCCTCTTGCTGAGCCGACCCGGCGCACCCCCTGCTCAGCTCCGTCCATATCCACCGCATCCACCAGTCAAAGGGCGAGATTGACTTCATCCCCCACGGCCGGTCCGAGCGGCTCACATTCCACGGCGGGTCCCGACACCCGTCCTTTGGCTCGACCTCATCGGCCCGTCCGACCATGGCCCGCCAGGACAGCACGGCCATGTCGGATGCCGGCTCGGTCTTCGACTCGGCGGCTTCGGACCACGGCGTCGATGACTCGGCCGCGAGCGTTTCGACGGGCGTGCCGGCGGGCCCGCTGACACCCTCTGCTTCGATGCCCGGCACGCCGGCGATGCCGTCGGCATCGGCCATGAAGCCGCCCTCGTCGCGCCGGTCCTCGATGTCGAGCTCAGTGGCGGCCTCGCCACCGCCACCCACGAGCCGCTTCGCCCGCTCGCCTTCGCCGCTGCCAGCGATCCGGCCAAACAGTCAGCCGCCGACGGCGCCGACCCGGCCGGCCGTTTCAAACAAGCTCTATGGCGACGAGTCGTATACGCATTACTTCCGCCGCCTAACATTCTCACCCGACGGCGCACTCCTGCTCACCCCTGCCGGTCAGATCGAGTCGAGCCTGCTCGCACCGTCGTTCATCGGCGCCACCGGCGGCGACAACGACGGCGCATCTGCGTCCAAAGACAAGAAGCCGAAGCGACCGGCCGCGGCAACCGACGTCACCAAGCCGACGGTCTACATCTACTCACGCGCCAACCTGTCGAACGGTCCGATTGCCCACCTGCCCGGTCAGCGAACAGCGAGCGTCGCGGTCCGCTTCAACCCGATCCTCTATGACCTCCGAGACGGTAAGGCGGCAGCTCGGCCGCCCAAGACAATCGTCGTCGACGAGACGAGCGCCGATGAGGTCAAGGTCCGGATGTACGACGCTGTCGAAGCCGCTGTCGTCAAGGATGAGTCGCCATCGACGGCCGAGGCAAGCAGCTCAACCGCGCCGCTCCTGTCGGGTACAGCGCCCGTCGGCGACCCCCACCTCCTCTCGCCTTCGCCGTCGCCGGCGCCGCCCACCCTCTCGACGAGCAGCTCGACCTTTGCCCTGCCGTACCGGATGTACTTCGCGGTGGCGACGCAGGACGCCGTCCTCCTCTACGACACGCAGCAGACGAGCCCGATCGCCATCTTTGTCGGCCTCCACTACGCCGGCTTCACCGACCTGACCTGGTCGCCTGACGGTCAGACGCTCCTTCTCTCGTCGATCGACGGCTACTGCACCGTGGTCGTGAGTCCCTTTCGCGTCGACGACCAGGTCTTGCAGACGCACACTGCTGACCTGCTTGATCTCGCAGGTCTTCGACCCCGCCGAGCTCGGCTCGCTTCACCACACGCAGCAGCACCAGAAGCAGCTCCAGGCGCTTGCCCAAAACCTGTCAGCCGCTTCGCACTCGCTTCCGCCCTCGCCGGCTCTAGCCCATGCAACGCCGACGCCGGTCGCGACGCCGACGGTCAGCGTGACGGACGCGCCGACGGGACCGGCCCCGGCGGGCGGCCAAAAGCGGAGCATCAGCGTCGAGAAGCCCGTCATTGAGGAGGAGACGCTCATTATGTCGGCCCCGACGTCGACAGCGCCTGCCGCGGTTGCCACTGTGGCTGCGCCCGCCGCCCCTGCAGTGGCAGGCCCTTCCGCGACGACTGCTGCGGCTCCGACACCAGCCGCGCCAGCAGACGGCAACGTCAAGAAGAAGCGCCGCGTCGAGCTAAAGCATCTCGGTCCGCTCGACTAGCTCCCTATATGCCCTCCCGCCCTTTTGCCTCGGTGCCAGCCCCCCCTTCTCCATCTCCCTCCCGCGCTGCTGATTCTCGCGCAGCACACCTGTATCGTAGTCTGCCTCCGCCATTCTTGCCGTGCGGAGACGGATTTTGAGCAGTCACCATAATACATCGGCTCGTCGAGACGCCGGCTTCCTCGCTCGCTTATCGGCGGACGCCCTGCGACTTCTTCTGCGTCTGACCACGACGAGCTGCAAGAGCGTAGGAAGGCAACCGAGTCAGTGTCGTGTCTCGCTGCTCGCCGCTGAGAGGGAGAGGACGGACCGTTGGCTGTCGTTGAGAAGCGGGCAAGCACGGGATTGGTCAGTGTATGCCTGCAGTGAGCTGACGGCGGAGGCCGACGTACCGCGCAGAATGGTAGCACGTCCACGCGCTGTGCCGATACCGCGTCCCTTCATGGCGTTGGGTCCGACGCGCTTGAACCTAGAGGAAGGCAGGGAGGGAGGACGAGTCAGCGAGCGAGATCCTAACGACACTGTGGAGCTAGAGCAAGGGAGGACAAACATGGGCGCGTTCGCAAGCATGTCGGGAACGATGTAGAACCCTGTCAAGAACGGCCAGTGAGCTTGTCAGTAGGGCTCAACGGACGGAACCGTTGATCGCGGGTTGTGAGCGCAGAGAACGACGCACGGCACATGCTGCCCCGGATGTAAACCTGGTCGAGCTGCGAGACGCGGCCGTCCCTGCCGGTAGCCGTCACGTCGCGCAGGCAGATGTTGAGCGAGTCCTCAGCTGAGTAGAGGGAAACAGCCGGATCCAAGGTCAGCCCACGTCTTTACGATACGCCCATGGAACCCGTAGGCGGCCTGCTCTCGCCCATCGCGACCTGCGTTGCGCGCCGCGCGACTGGCACCAGTCGTCTCGATGCCGCGATCCAGTCGGACGATGGAAGTCAAGACGGGCGCCGACCTCTCGCCGAGCAGCCCTGCCGAGCATGCATTTGACCTCATGCGACCGCCATCCCCTCGCCTTCTCCAAGACTTATCTGCAGCTCGCGCGGGAGCTCCTCGACGCGGAGGAGAGAGCGGCACGCACCATCCGCCAGCTTGCCGCGGTACGTCTGGCCGGTCTTGAGCTCGACGGTGATGACGTGGCCGAGCGACTCCTGCAGCAGCTTGACGGGAACTGCGAGGCGCGCGAGGATTGCAGGCGGAGGAGGCACGTAGGTCGTCCGATGCGAGCCAGACGGGACGAAGCCGGCGGCAGCAGCAGCAGCAGCAGCAAAAGAGCGGGGGTTCGACCAGGTCAGCCCTCCAGCTCCTGCCTCCCGCTGCGTCCAACGCAGAAAAGCGAGCCGACGCACCTCCGAGGTTGGCCATGATGATCCGGACTGAAAGGGCGAGAGAAAGAAAGGGAAAGGGGAGCGGTGGGCAGGTTGTGGTTTGGGTGGTCGCCGTGGCCGCTCGCTGGCCCTTCGCCCCTTCGCGCGCCGGCGGCGCCGCGGCCCTTTGCACCCACCAACCCATACCCTCGCTCGCCCTTTCCGCACTTCCTCTCGCTTTCCTCGTCACGCCAGCCATGGGTGTCCTTTACTACGGCGCGCTCGGCTCGTCGACGTTCACCGTCGTGGCCCTCTACCTCATCCTCACCGGTGCGTGAGGAAACTCTGCCGCGGTGCAAGCCGCCGCTCAGCCCGCGCCTGCGTCGATCGTCACGAGCGATGGCACAGCGGAGGGCTCGAGCCCTGCGACGGTGGAACGGCTCTCGCTGACACTCAGCTTCTTGCTCCTCCTCCTCTCATCGGATCAATTAGGCCAGGGAGAGGGCACGTCAGCTCCTCTGAACTCTGCTTGCGCTCCAGCGGCTGACTTGTGAGCTCTCGATCGACGCGCTCGCTCCAGCCTTCAACCCCGGCCGCTTCCTCGAGGAGACGTCGCCGTACTTCTGGGCGCTGATGGGCGTCGGCCTCTGCATCGGCCTCTCGGTCCTCGGCGCTGGATGGTGCGGCTCAGGCAGCTCCAAATCACGCAGAGTGAGGGCGCCTTCACTGATGCTGCCGTCGCTGTCCACGTCAGGGGCATCTTCATCACCGGCTCGTCCATCCTCGGCGGCGGCGTGCGTGCACCGCGCATCCGAACCAAGAATCTCATCTCGTGCGTTCCGAGAGCCTGCCAGCAGATTCTTGTGCCTTACCGACGCTCTCCATGCTGCACTGCCGTCGTAGCATCATCTTTTGCGAGGTCGTGGCCATCTACGTGGGTCCACCCACCGGCTTTCCCTCTCCGCCAGCCTCTTCGTCGTCATAGGGGCTGACCCTTCTGAGCATTCATAGGGAGTGATCATGGCCATCGTCTTCTCGGCAAAGATCACCGGTCAGATCAATGCCGACGACATCTTCTCGAAAGGCAACTACTACACCGGTGCGGTCTGCGCTCAGCCCCCCCCCCCCTTCTTCCCACGCCGTGCGCTCTGCCTCATCCGCAGCCGGGCTGATTTCTAATCGCTTTCCTTAGGATTCGCGCTCTTCTGGGGCGGTCTGACCGTCGGCCTCTGCAACCTGCTCTGCGGCATCTCGGTCGGCATCACCGGTGCGACCGCGGCTCTGTCGGACGCGGCCGACCCGGCCCTCTTCGTCAAGATCCTCATCGTCGAGATCTTTGGCAGCGTCCTCGGCCTGTGCGTCTGCCCCCGAAGCCTCCTGTGTCGTACTCACAATGGCGCACCCCGACTGACATACACGCTCCCTCAATTGCAGGTTCGGCCTGATTGTCGGCCTCCTCATCGTACGTCCACCCAGCTCTGGGCTCTTGCGTGTCCACGCACGTTGCAGCCGACTGACGAACCCATCCGTCTACAGTCCGGCAAGGCAGAAGAGTTCAAGTAGAGTGGTGCGCATGCCTGGAAGTCGCAGCGACGGCCCCGAGAGGCAACGGGGCAGGCCAGAACCGTATTGTGCGATGGGCCATGTCTCATTGCACGACCTGGCCTCGCGGCCGAGACGACCGAAGCTTCTGCAGGGTCCAGTCCCAGAGATCGCACTGGGGTTGAGAAGGCACGATATCAGCCCGGACGCGGGGGAGGGGCAGAGAGAAAGAGAGGGGACGTACGCCGTAGCGCCAGTACAGACCGCCGAACAGGGCGCCGGAAAGATGAGCGGCGTGGTTGAACATCTGCCAGCCACGAAGCAGACCGAAGAGGTCGAGCGCGCAGAGCGCAGCGACGCCCCAGGTGATAGGGAAGGTGAAGAACGGCAGGAAGATGATGCCGATCTGGGCGTGCGGGAAGGAGAGCGCGCCGACGGCCATGACGGCGTACAGTGCACCTGAGGCGCCGACCGAGCCGTTCAGCTGCGCCTTGCGCGCGAGCTTGAAGAGCTCCGCCCGAGGGACGTGGATGCCAGCCGAAGCGGCGGACGAGAGCCGGCTGAGGAAGCGCGGAAGGGCGATCAGGTTCGCATGGAGGTGCGAGCCGAGCGAGGCAAAGATGGCAGCGGCCAGGTAGAAGGCCGTCAGGTGCCAGATGGCGGTCGACTCCTGCATGCCCGGGAACGAGGACAGCGCCGCGCGGTCGCCGTGGACGAGGAACGAGTAGACCATCGGGCCTGGCAAAGGGGCAGGTCAGCGGGCGGACGAGGGAAGAAGGTCATCGGCGAGAGCAACCCACTGAACGACCACAGCGCAAACATGTTGAAACCAAAATGCCAGAGCTCGGCGTGGCTAAAGGCGCTCGTCAAGAGCGTGTAGCTCTTGCCCGATATCGGCGAGTGCGTCCACATGGCCCCCATCGTCCGCGACAGCCTTGGGATCCGCCAGCCGATAAAGACGAGCGCATTGACGCAGACGGCGGCGCAGGCGAAACGCTTGGCCTCGCTCGTGTTGAGCCAGTTCTCAGCGACGGCGACGTAGCCATGAAGGATCGTGTTGGCAAAGCCGGCCGGGAGGCCCGAGAGCGCCTTCTGCAGGCTACCGACCGTGTCTTGCAGGTCCTGCGGGAGGGAGGGTGCGCCAGTGCGAGACTGTCGTCAGCGCTTGGTCAAAGCAGACCCCCAAGCAGACGACGTACTTTCATCAGCGCAAGCCGCTTCGCGTCCATCATCTCCTTCTGCGTCGGCGCACTTCTCCGCCAGAACGAGCCGGCGCCGAGCTTCTCGGCCCATTCTGCCGTGTCATTACTAGTGATTGTCGCCGCTGCGACGTAAATCGTACCGGCCGTCAGGATCGACCACTGTATGTCGGCGCAGAGAGACCCAGGTGTCAGTGACGGCCGGCGGTCAAACGGAGCAGTCGGCGCGACGACGCGCGTCGATCGTGGCACCCAAGACGCACGAGCACCGGCCGAAACACGTTCGGACGTGCGCCTCGCAGCTCCTCCTCGTTGAAGGTGTTTGCCAAGCTAGCCGACACCGGCTCCTCCGTCGCTGCCGCCGTCGTTCCCGTACCGGCCCTGGCCTCGCTCGCCGGCACCTTGACAGGCCTGATGCGCCCGATCGGCGTCCGCTTCGCACCGTCCGCGCCGTAGGCCTCAGCTAACGGCTGCTCGAAGTGCGAGCGAGGTACGGGAGGCGGGAGGCCGCCCATCGACCTCGAGCGCAGCGGATGCCGGGACGACCGGGCGCGCTGCTTGACGCTGGGCGACTGTGAGAAGGCCCTGCTGGCGAGCGCGGCCGTCGTAAGTGGAGGTGGTGGTGACGAGGCGGAGGCGACGAGCTCTCGGAGGAGCGACGACCGGACCAACGACGTCCTCTGGATCGACGCAGGGAAAGCCGACCTCGTGAACATCATGAGGAGATGAAGCACTAGCAGCGATGGGCGTCTCTCGTGCGCGCTACTTGAGGGATTGGTGGTCTCGTCGGTCGGATGGGTGGTGGTCGGGGGCAGGGACGGGGTCGGGGCCTGCGCAGGCTTAGATGGGCGGAGTGGCGAGAGCAACCTCGGTCAGCGCCCGACACCCATCTCGACCTTGAATACTGTCCGACATGTCATCTGGCGACATCTGCCCGCACGTCTTTTCGACCGACGTTCAAGCGCCGCGGCTGTACGTCCTTTGCGTCATCTCGTGGCGAGCTCATAGCGTCCGCCGAGCGCCGCGGATCTGACCGTCGCTGCCCCCTTCGACTCGCACAGGAGCCACGCTGTCCATCGCGAGGAGTGCACGCTCTGCTTCGACGGCCAGGTGCGTTCAGAGGCCTCATCTTGACCGAGATGATTGATCGGCTGAAGCCTGTGCTGCTGCGACGTCATCAGGACTCGCCCGAGGGCATCGACGTCTGTCTGACTTGCTACAACGGCGGCTGCACCTCCGAGGAGCGGCACCACGCCCGTTCGCACTGGGAGAAGAGCGGCCACCCGATGGTCGTCAACATCCGGCGGACGCGCAAGCCTGGGAAGGAGCGGGTTCGTCTGTTCTGTGCTTTGACAGTCGCCGTTCTGTTGACAAAGACGAGCCCGGGGCTCGGACCTCCCTGCACCAGGATGACGAGGCGCCGCCGCTTAAGAAGCTCGCGATCCAGGAGGTCAAAGAGGAGGACGAGTACGACTTCCATTTTCTCACTCGCTGTTACGCTTGCGGTGGCATCCCTGTCGATCCGACGCCAGATGTACGGCCTCATGTGCTCGTCGCCACAGACTGCTTTCCGTGCTCACGCTGACCCCATTCGCATCGGCCGTTGACCATCTGCCCAGATCCAACGGGTCATCGACGGCATCATGAGCGCAAACTCGTCGGCCCGGCAGTCGGAGATCAAGGCGTGGGAGGAGGAGATCACTGCATGCGAGCACACGCTCTGTCTCGAGCAGGTGCCGCCGAAGGAGGTCAAGTCGGCCGGTGCGTCCTGCTGCGCTTCCCTTGCCACGTCACGTTGTGTGCCGCGACTGATCTCGATGCGACGCGTTTCCCTCTCATGCCATGCAGGCGCGACCTGCTCCCAGTGCGAGCTCGGTGAAAATCTCTGGCTCTGTCTGACGTGCGGCTCGCTCGGATGTGGCCGCCCGCAGTTCGGTGGTGGGGGCGGCAATGGGCACGGCCTCGCCCACTTTGACCAGACCGCGCACCCGGTCGCCCTCAAGCTCGGTACCATCACGCCCGAGGGCACGGCCGACATCTACTGCTACTCCTGCAACGACGCGCGGCTGGACCCCGAGCTCAAGGCCCACTGCGCAACGTTCGGTATTCATCTGGCCTCGCAAACAAAGACCGAGAAGAGCATGACCGAGCTCCAGCTTGAGCAGAACATCAAATTCGACTTCAGCATGACCGGCGACGATGGGAAGGAGCTCCAGCCGCTCTTTGGACCGGGGCTGACTGGCCTTAAGAACCTCGGCAACAGGTGCGACTGCAACCGGCTGTCGTCTGTCGGGAGAAGTCGCGCTGACGACTCTTTGCCTGACCCTTCGACCCTTAGCTGCTACCTCGCCTCGACCATCCAGTCACTCTTCTCGCTTCCGGCCTTCCAGCAGGCCTACTACTCGGCCGAAAAGTCGCACACGGCGACGTGCTCCCTACCGCCAGACTCCTGCTTCACCTGCCAGCTGCGCAAGGTCGCCGACGGCCTGCTGTCGGGCCGCTACTCGCAACCGAGCAAGGTCTCCAAGGAGGCCTGGCAGGATGGCCTCAAGCCGAACATGCTCAAGGAGCTTATCGGTAAAGGTCACGAGGAGTTTGCCAGCATGCGTCAACAGGGTGCGTCCACCGAGGCGTCCGCCGCAGCTGCCTTGGCCTCAGCTGATCATCGTTTGCGCTCTCTCGGTCTAGACGCCGAGGAGTTCTTTCAGCACTTTCTTAAGACGCTCCGGGTCGATGCGCAGAAGCAGCGCTCGATCTCGCCCGGCTCAGGCTTGGAGCCCACCGACGTCTTCCGCTTCGGACTCGAGCAGCGCCTCCAGTGCACGTCGTGCCTTGGCGTCCGCTACCGGACCGACGAGCAGGACAGCGTCAGCGTCCCTGTCGCCGCTGTCGAGAAGGGCAAAGACGCCGACGGCAAGGTCCTGTATGAGAGCGTCCGGCTCGAGGACTGCATCGAGCAGGCGCTCGAGCCTACCGAGCTAGAATACAACTGCCCCAGTTGTAAGAAGACTGTGACGGCTGTTAAGTCAGTCCCCTTCCTCCTTGCGACATCATCGCAGAAGCTGACTGTCCTCTCTTGGATTGCTTGCCCAGGCAGTCGCGCTTTACGACCTTCCCCGACGTTCTCGCTGTCCACGCTAAGAAGTTTCAGCTCGTCAACTGGGTGCCTCAGAAGCTCGGTAAGCCGCGTTGTGGTCGGACATCCTAACTTGCGATTCGCTGACCTCTGACTGCATTTCTGACTCGGCACAGAGGTTCCGCTCGAATTTGACGTCGAAGTCGACCTCAGCCGATGGAAGGGCACCGGCCTGGCCTATGGCGAGACTCCGCTACCTGAAGATGAGGCTGGTCAGTCACCCCCTTCTTGTGCTGCTTCGCTCGATCTGTGTCACTGAGGCTTCCTGCCTTTCTGAGATGCTGCAGCTGTCTTCGCCGGCCTGCCGGCCTTCAACGAGTCCGCTCTCGGCATGCTCGAGGGCATGGGCTTCCCGCTGATCCGTTGCCAGAAGGCATTGCTTGCGACGGGCAACTCTGACGGCGAGGCTGCCATGGAGTGGCTCTTTGCGCACATGGAGGACCCTGGTACGTCTGCCTTTTGCTCATGAGGAACGGCCAAGGCGGCGGCTCACCAAAAGTCCAATCATTAGACATCGATGCGCCGCTCGAGACTGGCGCCGCTGTAAGCTCCACCTCGAGCGGCCCCTCGGCCGAGCAGATCTCCATGCTGGTTGACATGGGCTTCTCGCCGGCCCAGGCGCGCAAAGCTCTGCGGATGACAGTCCGTCCTCTCTGCTCTCTTCATCACTTCTGCCTCATTGCTGAATGGATTGCGACGCATCTCGCAGTCTGGAAGCCCTGATGCTGCCGTTGAGTGGCTGTTTTCCAACTCAAACGACCCTGGAGAGGACGAGGCGCCCGCCGCAGCCGCCAATGCAGGCGCTTCTACCGCGGCATCTACTACCCCCAACCTTGGTGGGTCTGCTTCTCTGCCTGCCAAGTACCGTCTCAAGGCCTTCATCAACCACAAGGGACCATCTGTCCACTCTGGGTGCGTCCCAGATTCTCTGACGAGCTTTCGACAGGGGTCGCTGACGCCCTCGTCGCCTGCTGCCCCTCCAGTCACTACGTGGCGACTATCGAGCAGGACGGCGGTGCCGTCCTCTTCAACGACGAGAAGGTCGCGAAGAGCGAGGGATCCGCGCACGACAATCTCAAGCAGGCGGCATACCTGTACATCTTCGAGCGCGTAGCGACCTGAGAGGCTGCTGCTCGCAGGAAGGGGGTCAAGAACCGATGATGACGATGACGACACGAAAGCTTCCTGACGATCGCGAGCACAGCATAGCATGGATCTGACGAGCGCTCTGGTGTCAATGAGCAAGGCTTCGATCGATGCAAAGCCACTCAGTGCATAGGTCGACGACGATGGCGAGGCACGTCACGCGCGATTGACGAGCCCTCGGAATCTTCGACGACTTTGACAGCGAGCCTTGCCGCTTCGCGTCGGACAACGGAATAGAAAGCATGCTAGCAATGAGATGGATGAGGCGGCGTGTCTACGGGGCGCAAGTAGCGGGAGATAGTGTATGGCGATGCGTCTGCCCCTTACTCGTTCGTCAACTTGAAGACGATGTTCGTGATGACAGAGACTGCAGGCGGGGAGTAGATTGGAGACGAGGGTCAGTCGCGCGATCTTGCTCGCCGCGATTGACGCCGGCATCATCTCGCTCTCAGGGAGGCGCAGGGCAGCGCTGGGCTCGCGGATGCCTCGCCTCGCCACGACCCCACTTGCTCGGGCGAGCATGAGCCCTTGTCGGAAGAAGACGCACTGATGAGAACGCCGCAGAGGACGGTCGGGCCAACCCGGTCGTCGTAGGCCTGAGCCTTGCGACGGATGGCCGACGCTCGCTGGTGATAGCGGAAGAGGGCGTAGGCCATCATCGCGCAGGCGATGAGCGTGTAGATGGCGCCGAAGATCTTGGACAGCTGTAAGCGAGTGGGGTATGGCGCGGTCAGCTTGCCGTCTTTGACGAGGACGGGCTGCGCTGCGCCTGTGCTGCGGGCCGGCTTGCTAAGGCTTCCTCCCCGAACCGACGAGCGGCCACCGAGGTTCTCCCGCCGCCCTTGCACACCTCGGCAGTCACCGGTTCAGACACAGATGCAGAAATGAAGACGCACCTTGTCGCCAAAGTTGAGGAGGCCGACCGCAAGACCGCCGAGGACGACGGCAAAGTGCATCCTGTAAGACCGCTCGCGGATCAGCTCGACACAATCGCCTTTTGGGTACTCGAGTCACCGGAGGCGGGGACAGATGTGTAACAGGATGAATGGAGCACGACGACGCACCAACTCAGGTAGGCTATCCGGTAAGCATGGGCGAGGCGAGCGGCGGACATGTAGCGTCAGTCTCGTGCGTGCAGCGGGTCGACCCGCGATCACGCGTACGACCGATGCTCGCGCGTGGTGAGCAGCAGCTCGATGGAACAAAGGGAACACTGACTCCGCTCATTGGCAAAGAAGACCTGTCGAGCGTGAGGTTAAGAGCGGGAGCCTGTCAGCTCCGGGCACGAGAGCAAGCGGCGGCAGGCGACCGGGAGCAGCATAGGGCCTCAGAGCGGGAGGAGAGGCGCGGCGGGACGGACCTTGGGCTCCTGACGGACAGGGAGCGCGATCCGCTTGGCGGCCGTGCGCTGGAGGAGGGGCTGGGTCGACATGGCTGCTGGCTGACTGACTGCAAGGGAAGAAGGGAGGGCTGGGTTCGACGACGGAGGAGCTGGTTGGGCGGTCGGAGGGAGGGAAGGCTCGTCGACGGCCCGCGGGTCGTTTGAATCAAGCTCGCTCGACGCACGGTGGTCGGCCTCGTGGGAGGGGACCCCGCACAGCCCCTCCATCCGACCACCAGCACCTCTCTGCCACTCAAAACGATGAGACGTACGCACAAGCGCCGGCTATCCTACGGGCCGGCTGACACCGCGGGCAGGCGAGCTGCTGCACTGGAAGTAGGACGACGGGCGGGCCTGACTTTGGACGAGCCGGCGCGCGCAGCAATGAACTGTCCACACCCTCCCCTCGTCGCGCACCCTCTGCACACCCCCTCGCTCACGTCGGTCCCGTCGACTGGCAGGCTTGGGCTGAGCGCGAGATGGTACGTACGCCCTGACAGCTGGCGGCGAGCAAGATGCGACCGCAGATGCGCGTGCGTGCCCCATGCCCTGCTGGCTACTTCCCACCGCGTCCTCTCCCCCTTGCCTGATGTAGCTGAGCGTCTACTAACCCTCGAGGTGCTCCCCACTGTTCGCGAGTGACACCGTACGAGTCGCCGGGCGAGACGTATCTGGGATCGTAAACTCGCGGACGCGGCAGGACGTCGTCGACGTGGTCGGTCGAGAGGTGACGCCGAGGCTGCCTCCCTTTGCGCAGCAGTTTTGGATGTAGCTCCCCATGCCGCTTGGGAATCTATCACACTCTCCGACGCCGGCCCCGCCGTGAGACGGCAAAGGGTTGTGTGCGGGCCTGCTCGTCGCCAGCACCGGCTCGCTCTGTTCCCTCGAGAGCCTCGCCTCCGTCCTTTACTTGCGCGAACGGTCAGGTGATGTTTTCGGGGTCATAGAATCGTGCAGGACATGGCGGGTGTTCAGCCATCCTAGTCCTGCTTCGTGGTACCGCGGATGAGACCGGTACGACGGGCAGCGATGAGTCCTGTGTGTAGAAGAGAAGGAAGGTCAGAGGGACGCGGATGAGGAGGGAGAAGGGGGAGGTCGACGCACCGGCCTTCTGTCCAGAGACGGCGCCACGGGCGATGGTCGAGGCCTTGCCGATGTCTGCAGACAGAGAATCGTACGAAAGTCGATGTCAGCGCGCAATTCGAAAACATAAACGCGCGGCCGCGCGACGCACGCTGGTGGTTTCCTCCTCCGTGGGGGTGGTCGACCGGGTTCATGGCAACACCACGAGTACGGGGCCACGAGTTGCGCTTCGCCTTGAACTTGAAGTAGGCGCGGCCGGCCTTGAGGAGGGGCTTGTCGACACGGCCTCCGCCGGCGACGACACCGATGGTGGCGCGGGCCGAGCCAGAGACAGTCTTCTTGGCACCCGAGGGCAGACGCAGGCGCGTCTTGTTCTCGTCGATCGAGTGGCCGATGACGGTGGCGTAGTTGCCCGAGGTCCGGGCCATGGCACCACGGTCGCCGACGCGCTCCTCAACGTTGCAGACGACGGTTCCCTCGGGGCACTGAGCGAGGGGGAGGACGTTGCCGATGTTGAGCGAGGCCTTCTTGCCGGCGTAGACGAACGAGCCGGTGGTGAGGCCCTCGGTGGCGATGAAGGTCTCCTTGTGGAGCTTGTACCGGTAAGGGTCCCGGAAGACGACCTGGGCGAGGGGCGCACCACTGTGGCAAACAGGGCGAGCAAGAACTACCGTCAGTCCCGGTACATCGTCGCACAGAGCCAAAGCGCAGGAGGAGTAAGGCGACGCACCGGCCAGAGTCGTGGATGATGTCCTTGACGATGCCGCGGATGTAACCGTTCTTCTCGGCAAAGTCGAGCGCACGGAGGCGCGCCGGGGCCTTGTTCAAGTGCGTGTGCGACTTGAAGATGCCGCCAGACTTACGCTGGTTCTTGATAACACGTCCCATGGCTGTTGGCGACGCAGAGAAGCAGGCGACGGACAGTCAGCGAGCTGCGAGACAGCCAGCCGCATGAGCGGAGGTCGACCAGCCAGGTCCGTGTGCCGGCCGCAGCGACGACAGCAGCAGCACCAGAAGCAGCTCCGCCCGATCCTCCCCCCTCCCCAAGCAAGCGGCTGCTTGGACAGCAAGCGCCGAGCTGCGACCTCCTCAGCCGGAGCGAGCGACGCCGGCCAGCGAAGCAGGTCCCGCCTCGTCGTGAGAAGCAGAGGCAGCCCGCCGCCTCGAGTGCCTGACGCTCCTACTGCAGCCCCCGAACGATGCTACTGCGTGCTGCTGCACTGGCTGTGCTGCTGCTGGTGACCTGCGCTGGTCTGCTGGAATGAGAAGCAGGGGGATGCGCACCTGCAAGAGAAAGGAGGAGGTGAGGGTCGAGGTGTCAGTGCCGAGCTCGTCCGAACGAGCAGGTGCCTCGCGGTCGGCGAGCACCGGGCAGGCGAGCAACGACAGCAGCGACGGGCGGTCCAGCCGACCGATGCCTGGTATGCATCGGACCGGCGTCGTCCTGGCTATCCGATGCTACGTGTCGTGCCTGGCCGAGCTGCCAACCAAGAGCTGGCTGAGGACAGACCTGATGATCCTTGACGAGGTGTATGGTCCGAAGGGCAACGGGAGCAGGGCCAAGGTCGAGCTCGGCCAGGCCAGCCCCAGGCGCCCGCGCGCCCGCACCCGTCGCCCGCGCCCACGCCCAGCTCGCCTGCCGGCCTGCGCGCCGCCCGCGCCAAAATGCTGCAGCCCTGCCTGCTCGCGCGCGCGCGGCCGACTGGAAGGCCAAAATTCGGGATCTCAAATGGGTGCAAATCCAGAACCGAGCCTGATGAAACTTGTCGAGCGACAGCCCTCTCATCGACGTCAATTTATGGCGGCAACAACGTCCTCCAGTTTGCAGTCGCATCTACCAACGTCGCCTGCCTTGTCGACCGCTAGGTCTGAGCGCCACGTAAGCGGCCGGCAGTCTTCTCCGCGTTTCGCGCTTCTCTACACGCCTCAAGCCTCGTGACGACCCCCGCCCTGGAGCTGTGCTGTCTTGCTCTCTTGGAATGGATGTTTCTCTTGATTGCAGCCGGCTAGCACGAAACGAGGCTGCCAGGAGTCCAAAAAACTACAGCTTGGCCATCTAAGAGCCCAATTCGTCGGCAGTCAACCCTTTGGCAGAACGGTCTCTCGACCTGCATGTCTCTCGGAGAGTACATTCACATCTCCCTCGCAAGCCAATCAAGCGTCTCGCGCTCCACCCCGCTCGCCTGCCCGCCGCTGACGTAGGCGTCCTCTGGCTGGCCAGGGACGATCGGCCCAAAGCGCATGCCGACGAGCCCCTCGGCGATGAGGGAAAAGGCGGCGCGTATCAGCGGGTCGGCGGCGGTCGTCGGGACGAGGGTCGCCTGCTTGATCAGGCCGTGCTTGGAGGTGATGTTGGCCTGCTGAGAGCGCGGAGCGGGGTGTAGAAGAAGTCAGACCTGTCGATGGCACTGATCGCAAGGCGTCGGCAGACGTACCAGTCTTGCGCCAGACGACAGAGCGGGCGACTCGAGCTCGATCGTGAACTCGGGCGTCTGGCCGTACTGCCATGCCCAGGCCTTCGGAAGCGGAGAACAGCAAACGAAGGTCAGCGATCGGGTGTGCGGCATGCCTGACACAGCGGCTGACGAGCGCACCTTCAGGTCCTCGGCCTCCTGAAGCACCTCTTCTGCCCGCCGGCCGCCGGCCGCGCCAACCGAGGCAGGGTTGACGTCGACCACGCCTAGCCCAGCGTCGCCGTAGGTTGCATCGAATTCGCCCAGGACAGCATCGACGAAGCCACCGTGCGAGACGGTCGGGTAGAGCGAGGCGATGTTGCGGACCGGCGACGAGACCGAGTCGGTGCCTTTGCTGGCCGAGAAGGTCTGCATGGGACGCCTTGAGGTCAGCCCGAGCTCAGAGGGCAGGCGACGTCTCTCGCACAACGCACCCGACCCGAACGGAGTGCTGCGCCAAGCTGATCGAGTCGCGCATCGATTAGCATGGTCCCGTGATGGTACGCTCGCCGGTTGTTAAGTCGATAGGCTGAGCCCGAGATGTACCAGAGCGCAAAGGCGCAGGAGATAGGCTGGTCAGGCATGCCATCTTAACTGACGAGGGGTGCGCGTGTACCAGCTAGTACTCATCTTTGACCCTTCCAGCGTGATGTCGCTCCGGTGGTTGACCTCGGCCGGGACGCCGAGCGAGCGCAGTGCGCGCGTGATGAGCTCGGCGTTCGGTCGCCGGTCGAAGATGTCCTTCGGCACCATGATAGAGTAGTTGGTGTTGCCCAGGTCCTGCAGAGGTTGTCCGAGGCGCCGCCGAGATCAGTGCTATAATGAAGGGTCGAGCGCGGATGCTCACGCTTCGAGAGGACGCACATGGTAGACGGTTCCACCGCCGCTCCGCCGCCGAACAAACGTGATGCCCCGCTGCTGCAGGAGCGGTATGTTGATCTCCTTCCAAGGGTTCTGCGAGCGCGTCGCATGAGATGCAGTGGCCTGTCAGCCGAGAAGAAGACAGGGCAGAACGGAGGCGGAGAAGGCCTGCCGCTAGACGTGGTAAGGACAGCGCACCTGGTTCCGGCCTAGCACGACGCACTCCGAGTTGCGATAGAGGAAGAGCATCGGCAGGGCTGCCGGCGTATTCTTGTACAGCCTGCGACCATCAGGCGGGTTCAGGCGGTCAGCCGAGTTCTGGCGGCCAGTGATGCGCAGCGCGGAAGTAGCAGCTGCGGGCAACGCACCAGTCTTCGAAGGCGAGGTTGAACCATGGGTCAGTCGACGACGAAACGTACAACCGCGGGTGGTCCTGCAGAGCGGAAACGGCATCGGGACATGAGCTCTGGGCAGCGCAGGGATCATACAGAGCGATGGCCGGGGGCTGACCTCGTCGGACTCGGCCGGCGGGCTGGACGGGCTCGACGTCGAGCGACGTGCCGGCAGCGGCGAGGTCGAAGGGAAGGCGGCGGCCGGACGGCAGGAAGGGCCGAGCCGGGCGGTACTGGCGCCGAGCCAGGACCTGAGGAGCGACCGGTTGAGCGACATGGTCGGGCAATGAGCGCTTGGGGGGAAGGAGATGGTCGTTGGAAGAGCAGCAGAGCCGGCCGGCTGTTAGCGACGACGCGCCCTCAGAGCTCGGAGGAGTAAGGCTCGGCGGGGCTGAAGGGCGCGCCTGCACAGGAGGACGGCCGAGGCCCGGCCTTCCGCGCGCGTGGTCGGCCCGCCGATCGCAAAGCGGCCGACGGCACGGCCGACCTGAGACCGCTTGCAGCTTGCCTTTCCAGCTGGCCGACCTGTCGCAGCTCTGCCAGCCTCACAAGCTCCTTGTCGCCCCTCGCTCCCTCACTCTCACGCCCACCCGCATCTCCCGCTCCCTTTCGGCTCTCTCTCTCTCCCTGCGACGTAACTCCCTGCTGCCGGCCAACAGGGATTGCTCGCGATCGCGCACCCCTTTTCCAAGTCTCGTCGACGACCGCGTCACTCAACGAGACTAGCTCTCGGCCCCTGCGATCTCAGCCTCTCTCGCTTTCTCCCCTCCCACCCCCTCTCGGCAAGTCCGACCCGCGCCAAGCATGTCGCCCTCGCTCTCTTCCAAGCTTGCAGCTGGCGCCGTCCTCGCCGCGCTCGCTGCCCAGATTGTCGCGGCCGAGCCGCAGAAGCTCGCCAAGCGCTACGTTGGCGTCGACTTTGAGACCGACTTCAGTCAGTCTGCCCCGCCTTCGTCTCGGCTGCTGAGCACCCCTCCCGCAGTCGCCTCAGGCTGATGACGGTACCTCATCCTCTGCAGACTTCTTTGACGATGCCGATCCGACGAATGGTGCGTCTGCTGATCCTCACGAGCTTGACGGGTGCCTTCTCGGCGCTGACGCCCCGCCGGGTCGCCAGGCTTCGTCAACTACGTCTCCAAGTCGACCGCCAAGCAGCTCGGCCTCATTCAGTCGAGCAGCAACTACTTTAAGATGAAGGTCGACGACTTTACCCCAGTCGCCTCGGGCCGCGGCCGGAGCGCGGTCCGCATCGTCAGCAAGGACGAGTACGCCGACGGCGTCTACGTCCTCGACGTCGACCACATGCCGGTCGGCTGCGGCACCTGGCCGGCCTGGTGGACGACGACACTGAACGGCTGGCCAAAAGGTGGTGAGATTGACATCATCGAGGGCTCGAACGCATGGCCGGGCGAAAACTCGGACGCCTGGAAGGCCACCTTCCCTTCATCGGGCCCGAACCGGACGGCGGCCTTCCTCCAGACCGACCAGGACACGGCCTCGCTCCACACGATCCCCTCGTGCAACGTCGAGCAGGAAGGCACTCAGACGGGCTTCCAGGCCAGCCGGGGCTGCGATGCCAACCTCAACAACAACCAGGGCTGCGGTGTCGAGCTCGGTAATGCCACCTGGGGCTCGTCCTGGAACGCCAACAACGGCGGCTACTACGTCCTTCACCGCGACTTCTCGAAGTGCGTGCCTCCCAGCCGGTCCTGACGTATGCCCTATAGCCGCTGATGCTGACGACGCGCCCAATCTAGGTCGCGCACCATCGCCGTCTACACGTTCCCGCGCACGGCCTCTAACACGCCCCAGGAGCTGTCCGACTCGGCCTCGACGGTGATTGACCCCTCGACCTGGGGCATCACCCCACAGGCCAACTTTACCATCCCTCAGTGCCGCGAGGACACCTTCAACAGTCACGTCATCGTCTTCAACATTGCCCTCTGCGGCGACCTCGCCGCCAACACGTTTGTCGGCAACGGCTGCCCTGGCTCGTGCAACGACTTTGTCGCCAACAACCCGGCCGCGATGCGCGATGCCTGGTGGGGCATCCGCAACATGCGCGTCTACAATGCTAAGGGCTCGCCCGTCGAGGAGTGCGTCCTCGACCACGCTGTTTCACGTCTCTTAGCCGAACTACCGCCGCTGACCTGCCTTTCTTCCATCGCTCTGCAGGGGCATGCGACCCTGGGTCGCGGCACTAATTTCGGTCGCCTCAATCGGCGTCGCGCTCTTCGGCACGATGGGCCTGCTCTACTACGTCTACCGCAAGCGTCGCGGGTACGTCATTCCCATGACCTCCACTCCGTCCGAGCCGGCTGACTGACAGCACACGCGCCCTGTTCCCCACGCACAGGCACAACCACAGCCAGCATGTCGAGCTAGTCGATTCTGACGGACCCAAGGGCGGCGAGTACAGCGACGACCCCGCGGTCGCCCTCTCTGGCAGCCGGCGGCCCTCCAACTACGGGCCGTTTGTCAACGTCGACGTCCACGACATCGGCCCCGACTCGATGGCGCCGACGAACCGCAATTCGCAGGTCGTCGGCTCGCGTCGCCCGAGGCCGAGCGGCAACGACTCGAACCGCAACTCGACCATCGCCGGCAACCGCAAGTCGGGCGTCGACAGCAACCGAGTGTCGATGTTCTCCTTCCAGGCGCCGCCGAACCGGACGTCGGCCTACTCAGCCGTCGGCGCGGCCAACGCCAACGCCAACCGCAACTCGCGCGTCTACGTCGACCCCCGGGCGAACCTCGGCCCGCTCAAGGTCGGCGACGGCGGCACCGTCCCGCGCGCGCCGTCCGACGTCCTCCCAGGCGAGACGCCCGCCGTCAGCAGCATGAAGCAGTACAACACGCTCGGCGCCAGCTCGCCAGGCGGAGGCAACCGGCTCTCCGAAGCGCGCGGCGCTTCGCCCTCGACCAGCCGCCGCAACAGCGTCGGCCGCAGCAGTGAGCCCCCTTCGGCGGCGGCGCCCAGTCCGCGTCAGGCCCGTCGGGCGCCGCGTATCGGTGGCGCAGGCACCCCGAACCGGTCGTCCTACGTCTCGGACGGGTCGGGCATCATCCCACCCGAGTCGGCCGCGATGGACCGCAAGTCGTCGTGGGACAGCCAGGTCGGCCAGAAGCTTGCCCGGCAGCAGGGCCGCCGGCCGAGTGCCGACGCAGAGTCGCCCAACGCCCAGGGCGGTGGCTGGGGCTCGGACGACGAGCAGTAGCCGCCTCGCGAGCGGTCTTCTATTCCATCACATCTTCACATCTAATCCTCTTCCTATCTTCCTCTATAGCTGGTCTCCCGCTGCCTTTCGCATCTTATCCCATGTCATGTCGACGTCGTGGTGGGAAGTGCGCCAGCGCGCACGAGTTAGATGAACGCGGGCCGGAATCATGTATTCGCGGGGAGGGGCGACGCGCGACGCGTGGGAGGACGAGCTCGGGCACGAGCGCGCTGGGTCCGGCCGCCTACGAGACCGTACCCGAACCCCCCCTTCTCGTCCTCCTGTGCTCGCCGCCCTTCTGCCTCTGACCGCCCAGCATCCCGCCCCTGCCATGACCAAGGGCAAGGAGCCAGCCGGCTCTGCCGAGGGCAACATGATCTTCAAGGTGCGGCCGCTGTAGCTCTCGGACTGAGCGCGCGAGCGCGCGTCCTACGCCGTGCTCGTCTCTGGCCGAGCAGCATCATCGCAACTCGCCCAGAGCTGCCAGACGCCGACCAGCTGCTGATGAGTTCTCCCACCTGCTCCAGGCGACGTACTCGGGCGTTCCGTGAGCTCAGCGTCTGCCTTGGATCTGAGCTACTCGCTCTGACGTCTCGCTGCTTCGGGACTGACCTGCTCGTCTTTGGCTGTCTCATGACCCCTACCTGACTTACGACTCCAGCGTCTACGAGATGTACGTCCGAGCTCGTCAAGCGCTCTAGAACGGAGCTCTGCTTGCTTGCAAGTATGGTCGTGCTGACCCCCATGCTGCCTACGCCAACCGTCATTTTAGGATCTGCAAGAATGTCGCCGTGATGCGCCGGCGGTCGGATGGCTGGCTCAACGCGACCCAGATCCTCAAGGTCGCCGGCTTCGACAAGCCCCAGCGGACGCGCGTGCTTGAGCGCGAGGTCCAGAAGGGCGAGCATGAGAAGGTCCAGGGCGGCTACGGCAAATACCAGGGTCCGTCACGGCCGCTGCGAGCTAGCTGATCGAGGGTCGCAGGACGTGCGCACTGACCCTGGGCATTCGTCGCGCAGGCACCTGGATTCCGATCGAGCGCGGTCTCATGCTGTCGAAGCAGTACAGCGTCGAGGACCTGATGCGGCCCATCATCGATTACATTCCGACGGCCGAGTCGCCGCCTCAGGCGCCGAAGCACATTACGGCCGCTCCGACGGCGAGAGTGCCCAAGAAGCCCAAGGTGCTCGGCCCCTCGACCTCGACGCCAACCAAGCCCGGCTCGGCCGGTCCGGGATCGGCCTCGGTCGCGACGACACCTCTGATGTCACGGCCGCTCGTCAAGCCGTTGCCGACGGCAGCTGCCCTCGCCAAGTCGGAGGCCGCGGCGGTCGAGCGCAAGGCCCGCAAAGACCGCGACCGCGAGGACAAGCGCATGCTGGCCGTCAATGCAGCGCAAGCCGTGGCGGACGCCGACATCGATATGGGCTACGATCTTGGCGGCGAGTCGCCTTCGAGCGCCGAGGACGACTCGGCCGCCGGGAGCCCGAGCAGGCGGAGCTCGAGCTCGCGCTCGGCGAGCCCGATCCAGGGCAGTGATGACCCGGTCGAGGGCCGGGAGGATGGTCTGGCCGAAGCCGCCGGAGGGAGCACGAGCGGGCTCGGTGCCGTCGAGAGCGAGGCCAACGGGCGGAAGCGCAAGTTCGCCGCCGACGGCTACGAGCCCGCCGCCAAGCGGCCGACACCCTTCAGCGGCGAAGACGGGCTCGGTCATCCGATCCAGTACGGCGCGCCTCAGTCTCAGTACAGTCATCCGCTTCACAGCTTCCCGTCTGGCGGCCAGCCGCAAGACTTTCTCGGGCCTGAGCGCTACGAGGACATCATTCTCGACTACTTCATCACCGAAACGTCGCAGATCCCGGCGATCCTCGTCAGTCCGCCGGCCGACTACGACCCCAACTCGTCGATCGACGACGACGGCCACACCGCTCTCCATTGGGCGTGCGCGATGGGCCGGATCCGGGTCGTCAAGCTCCTGCTCGCGGCCGGCGCCGACATCTTCCGCGTCAACCACTCGGAGCAGACGCCGCTGATGCGGAGCGTCATGTTCAGCAACAACTATGACGTCCGCAAGTTTCCCGAGCTGTACGAGCTCCTCCACCGGTCGACGCTCAACATAGACAAGAACAATCGGACCGTCTTCCACCACATTGCCGACGTAGCCCTTTCCAAGGGCAAGACGCATGCCGCCCGCTACTACATGGAGGTCATCCTCGGCCGCTTGGCTGAGTACCCGAAGGAACTCGGCGATGTCGTCAATTTTCAGGATGACGAGGGCGAGACGGCCATCACGCTCGCCGCCCGCGCCCGCTCTAAACGGCTGGTCAAGGCCCTCCTCGATCACGGCGCCGACCCCAAGCTCGCCAACCGCGACGGCAAGACGGCCGAGGACTACATCCTTGAGGACGAGCGCTTCCGCTCTTCGCCCATCGTCGGCGGCGGCCAGGGCCCCTCTGACCGGGCCGGTCCGGGCTCTTCCAATGGCCACCTGACCAACTCAAATTATATCAACCACCAGCCGCCGGGCCTGTCACATTCGGGGCAGGGCGGTGCGGGCTCGAGCCGAGCCGACCCACTGGCGCCCCCACCTGTCCGCAAGCTCTTTCACTCGCACTCGGCCCAGCTCGCTGCCGGCAAAACGAGCGCCGAGATTGCCAACCTGCTCGCGACTCTCGCCCGGTCGTACGACGATGAGCTCCAGACGCGCGAGCGCGAGATCAGCCACGCCAACGGCCTGCTCACGACGATGCAGACCGAGCTGAGCGAGACGCGCCGACAGACGGAGGCGATGCGGTCCAAGCTCGGCAGCCAGCTCCAAGACGAGCAGGTCCGGCTTGCCGAGCTCGAGAAGGTGCTCGAGCTCAAGATGGAGCGCGACTATGCCCTGGGTTGGAGCGAGTGGCATGCGGCCGAGGCTGCTCGCGAGGCGGCCTACGCGGCCGACCCGACCTCGCTCTCGGCCGAGGACCGGGAGGATCTCGCCGAGCGGTTTACGCTGCCGGTGACCGATGCCGAGCTCGAGGCGGAGCAGGCCGCCCTCGCTCGCGACGTCGAGAAGCTCAGTGCTCGTCGGCGCGAGCTCTTCGGCCGCTTTGTTGCGCTGCAGTCTGGGCTCGGCACTGGCGAGCAGATGGGCAAGTACCGGCGCATCATCCGGGCCTCAGCCGGCGGCCAAACCGGCGACATGGACGAGGTCATGGTCAATCTGCTCGAGGTGCGTCCGCTTCGCTGGATTGGGTTTCGGCAGATTGGCCGTCGCTGACTGACCCCCTCTGCACGACAGACCCTCGAGTCGGAGGGACCCTCGTCGATACCTCTGAGCGGCCGGACGCCGCCTCGGACATCGGCGAGCGCCGACGCCGTGGCACCGTCAACGCCAGCGCCGGGTCTGGCTGCGGCGCTGCCTGTCACGTCCCATGCGATTTGAGCGGGCAGCTCGACGCGTCAGAAACCCCTTCCCGCCGTCCGACATCTCACGCCGTGCGCTCTCTCCTGGCCTGGCTCCTCCTTCCCGCTGCTTTGCCGCCGCTTGTATCGCTCCCGTCTCCCATCCTGTACCGGTCGGCGCACACTCGCGTCTGACTGCTCGCTCGCAGCACACGCCCCCTCACACTTTCTCCTGTACGCCATCATGACCTCTGTCGATACCCCTTCCCTTGCTGGCCCGGCGCGCCGGCTCGGTGCTTTCCCTCGGGCTTCGGCCCATTGTCGGCCCGGCCGAGGATAGGCCGAGCGCAGTGCTGCGCGCGGCGAGATCGGCCCCCGTCCCGACGTCCAGAGCAGCCTCTCGCTCCACTAGCTCGACGAGAGCTCGCGAGCTCAGCTCGGGGGCAACACGAGCAACTTGGCCTCGCACCTTCCCTCTCCTGCGACGTCCATCTCCCGCATCCATCGAAGAGTGCGTTCATTCATCGCGGACGCATCCATCGTGGACGCGGAGCAAGCGACAGGCGCTGACCCAATCATACGCCGCCGCTCTTCAGCCTCTAACCCCCCCCCCCCCACCCCCGTCGTCATCGTCTCCAGCTCCGACCGGGCCTCACTACCTTTCTCACCTACCCTCTACAGCTTCCCCTGCGTCTGACAAGATGGTGCGCTCCGCAGTTTGGGAGACGTTCCCCGAGATGGGCTGACGGCTGTCTCGTCTGCTCTTGCTGCAGGGCCTCGCGCGCGCGATCGGCGGCGCAGTCTTCGCCAGCCTCGGCGAGTACCTTCCGTCTCGCCTTGCATCCTTCAGCCGAGAAGATGCTGACTTGCTGACCGACTGGACGTCTGATCGACCCCGTCGTCATCAGGCTCGTTCCTCTTCGGTTACGACTCGTATGAACATCCTCTTGCCCTGCTGTCCGAGCGCAACCAGCGACCTAACTAATC
>Ga0308160_10000251_pt1 | contig 129867 bp, 100 predicted proteins | sample PhyFR1_FD_201036 | JGI IMG/M metagenome (GOLD analysis project Ga0308160, IMG submission 201036) | Phyllosphere microbial communities from UC Gill Tract Community Farm, Albany, California, United States - DLSLF.R1 | ecosystem: Host-associated > Plants > Phyllosphere > Unclassified | place... | reverse complement strand
CTTCGAACGGAGGTTTCCGATTCGCCCTCCGTGGCTCAGCGGAAACGGCCGGCCGTCCTGGCCGGCCCCGCTACGCGGCCTTGTCCGTTCGAAGCCCTCGCCTGCGGCTACCGTCCCCGAGGGTGGCACCCGCCGGCTCTTTCCAGCACTGAGGTTGCGTGTGGGGAGAGCGAAAGAGCGGGGTTTCGCTTCGTTGCTGGGAACGCTCGCTTGCCTGGTGTGCATGGCATCGGTCGCCTTAGGTACGTCGAGGGTTCGCGCACGTGCGTGCGCTCCTACCCCCAGCCGGCAGATCACGCGTTGGATAGTCTCTGGCCTGCCCTACCCCTGGGGTAGGAGCCCACGATGTGGGCGAAAAGCCAACAAAGCGGCGACGCCACACCCTGCACGTCTGCGGTCGCTCGCGTAACAACCTGCCTCAGTCTTGGGAAGAGCTGGCGGGTAGCCCCCTCGGGGCCGGTAGCCGCAGGCGAGGGATTCGAACGGATAAGGCCCGAAGGGGGCCGACCAGGACGGCCGGCCATTTTCGCTGAGCCATGGATGGCGAATCGAAAATCCCCGTTCGAAGCCCGACCCGGGCCCGTAGGGCCATAGATAAACGGCCGCGCCAGCGGCCCTTCCTTAGCGGGTCGCCGTAGGCGTGGCCCCGAGGGGGGCTACCCGCCGGCTCTTGCCCCCAAAACGCCAAAGCTCCAAGGCTCCAAGGCCAAACGCGATGCCGAAGGCGAGCCCGCCCCGGGCTTCCGGGAGGCCCTCTCAACCTAGCTCTCGACCTCGCGCCAAACAGCCACCGGCAAGCCTTCAAAAACTCGCTCAAGGCCAACACGACCACCCGCCAGGTCCGCACCTGAGAAAACGCTCACCCAGCGCCCCTCAGGCAAAGCAACCGACGTACCCGCCCAGCAATCGTCGGCAATGGCTGGCGTGTCCTGGCCAGCGACCCACTCCGCCGTGTGCCGTGCCACGGCCACGAACAGCCGCTGTCCCCGGTACTCGCGCGTAAAGCCGATCACGTGCTCGCTGGCCGAACCCTCGGCAGTCAGCGGGCGGTAGTCGCCGCGGGCGAACAGCTCGGGGTACTCGCGGCGCGTGTCCAGCAGACGGGCGATGACCGACTGCTTGACCGCGCCGTCGCGCCAGTGTCCGATCGCCTCGCGGGGCGATTCGGCCTGCGCCAGCGAAGCTGCGCGCGCCGGGAAATCCACGGGGCGGCGATTGTCCGGATCCACGAGGCTGAAATCCCAGTAGTCGCTGCCCTGGTAAAGATCGGGCACGCCGGGCGTGGTGATGCGCAGCACCGTCTGCGCCAGGCCGTTGGCCGCACCCGGCGTGGCGATGTAATTCGCGAACGCGGCGAACTCCGCCGCCACCTCGCTGGACAGTATGGTGCGCAGGAAATCCTCGCAGGCGTCTTCGTAAGGCTCGTTGGGCGAGGTCCAGCGCGACCAGCGCTTGGCTTCGCGCAGGGCCTTGCGCTGCCATGCCGCGATACGCGAGGCGAAGCGCTCGACGCCCTCGGTATCGTCAGGGGCGAGGTTCAGTGGCCACGCCCCCACCAGCATCTGGTAGAGCATCAGTTCGTCGCCGGCGGCCGGTGCCATGCGGCCCTCGGCGCGCTGGCGGAAATCCGCATGGCGGACACGCCAGCGCTCCGCCGTGACCACCCAGCGCTCGGCCACCTCGGACAGCACGGCCAGGCGCGCGCGCAGGTCTTCGCCGCGCTTGTGGTCGTGGGTCGCCGTGGCCAGCAGGTTGTGCGGCAGGGTCTGCATCCTTTCTACGCAGCGGGCATGGAAATCGTCCACCGACATGGCCAGGCGACCGGCATCGACCCCCACTTCGTTACGTGAGAGCAGTCGGCCGTACCGATACCCCGCCGTGTCCTCCACGGCCTTGGCAGCCACGGGCGACGTGGCCTGCTGGAACACCGCTATCGCGCGCTCGCGTGCCCGGCGCACGGGGCCCGGGGGCAGCGAACGCGGCGCCTCGCCGCCCAGCCACGACGACACCAGGGTCAGCAGGTCGCCGTCCTCCGTGCGCAGCGTGCGCGACGCACCTTCGACGGCGCGGGCGAAGAAGGCTTCGTCGATCTCGTCCCGGCCCATGCCGCCGGCATAGGTGCGGTACACGGGAAAATGGACCAGCAGTTCGACGAGGACGCGGCGCACCGCGGCCAGCGACACGTCGCGCGTGGCGACATCGGCACGCGCCGCGGCGAACAGGGCGCGCGCGGTACGGTCCAGTTCGGATTCGAAACTGTCGACCAGTATCTGCCGGCGTGCCCGCACCGACTGCGTCCCGAAATCCGCCGACTCACCGGTCAGCTTGCGCCACAACTCGGTCAACGGGGCCTCGCCACGCTGGCAGTGCAGCACCGCCGAGACCTGGTCCATGAACTCGTAGCCGGTGGTGCCGTCGGTGCGCCAGTCGAGGCGCAGGCCTTCGTCCTCGGCCAGGATCTTCTCGACCACGATGTACGCGCCGCCTTGCGGTGCCGACGCCGGGCGCTGCGGACGCAGCTTGTCCAGGCGGTGACGCAACTGACGGCAATAGCGACGCGGATCAGCCAGACCGTCGACGTGGTCGCAGCGCACGCCGTCGATCAGGCCTTCGGCGTATAGGCGGAAGATGGTCTTGTGCGTGTCCTCGAACACCGCCGTGCGCTCGATGCGCAAGCCGACCAGTTCGTTGACGTCGAAGAACCGTCGGTAGTTGACCATATCGCTGGCCAGCTTCCAGAAGGCCAGGCGATAGTGCTGTTTTTCGATCAGCGCGTGCAGCCGCTGCCGGCCCTCGTCCGTCGACGGATCGTGCGCGGCGGCCGCGTCGTCGCCCAGGCCGGCGACCGATGCCGGCGACAGCGGCAGGCGATCATCGTACACGCCGAGCATCCAGGTCTCGCCGCGGCGGACCAGGCGAAGGTGGCCCGCGCGCAGCGTTTCGTCATATCCGGCGCCCAGCATCGGCAATAGCAGGCGTCCGCGTAGCAACGGATCGGGCGTGGTCCACTCGATATCGAAGTAACCCGCGTAACGGCTTTCCCGGCCGTGCCGCAGCACGTCCATCCACCAGACGTTCTCACTGCCGACACCCATGTGATTAGGCACGATGTCGACAACCAGACCCATGCCGTGTTCACGCAATGCAGCGATGAGACGGCGCAATGCATCTTCGCCACCGATTTCCGGATTGACCTCGTGGCAGTCGACCACGTCATAGCCGTGTGTCGAGCCGGCACGGGCGCGCAGGATGGGCGAGGCATAGAGATGGCTCGCACCGAGGCTGGCGTAATAAGGGACGACCGGCACGGCGTCGTCGAGCGTGAAGCCGGCATGGAACTGCAGGCGAGCCAGGGCGCGTGGTGGGGTCATGTACGGTTCCGGGTCTGGTCGATCGCCGCGCAGACGGCATGGGCAATGGGGCCGTCGAAAAGTCGTGCCGACGAATCAGGCATGCGCCGCCGCCAGTTCGGATGAATGGCGTCGGTGGGGCCCGGGAGGTTGGGTTGTTCGTGCAGGCCGAGCACATCCTCCACGGGGAAGATCGCCAGCGGCGCGGGCGCCTGCGAGACGTGGCGCGCGGCAGCCACGACCACCGGCGAGATGTCGTCGACTCCGGGCGGAGCGTCCTCGTTCCAGGCCGAACCGGAAGCGCACATCGCACGCCAGAGCGCAGTGCGCTCTCCCGCGCGCTGGGCCTCCTCGTCCACGGCGGGATCGTCCAGGCCGGTGAGCTTGCGCCACGCCACGTCGCGCCCGCTCCACCATCCCGCGACGGTCGGGATGTCGTGCGTACTGGTGGTGGCCATGGCGTTATCGGACCATTCGCGCGGCGAGACGAAACCGCCGTCCTCGGCGCGTTCGAACCACAGCACGCGGATGCCCAGCACGCCCTTGTCGGCAATCGCATGACGAAAGTCGGCCGGCACGGTGCCGAGATCCTCACCGATCACGATGGCGCGATGCAGGTGCGACTCGAGCGCGATCAGCCGCAGCATGTCGGCCAGCGGGTAACGCAGGTAGGCGCCTTCGGTGGCACCGGCCCCGTGCGGCACCAGCCACAAGCGCTTCAACCCGAGCACGTGGTCGATACGCACGCCGCCGGCATGCGCCAGCGCGGCGCGCAGCATGCCGATGAAGCCGCGGAACCCTGTCTCACGCAGGCCGCGGGGCGAGAAGGTGGTGAGGCCCCAATCCTGGCCCAGGCGGTTCAGGGCGTCCGGCGGTGCACCGACGGAAAGGCCGGAAAGCATTTCGGTCTGATGGGCCCAGGCATGGCTGCCACCGGAATCCGCACCCACCGCCAGGTCGGCGACGAGGCCGATGGCCATGCCCGCATTGCGTGCGGCTTTCTGTGCCCCTTCCAGCCCCTGCGCAGCCAGCCACTGCAACCACGCGTGGAAGGCCACCTCACGGGCGTGCTCGTTGACGAACGAGGTAACCTCGCGCGACGCGGGGTCGTGGTACTCCGTCGGCCAGCCCTGCCAACCGCCCGGGCGGCCGTGCGCGGTGAAATGGCCATGCAGCGCCTCGAAGCGCGCATGGCGTTCCAGCGGCTCGCCCTGCTCGCGCCGGAACGCCATGAAGCGTTCGGAGTGCGCCAGGTCGACGGACGCCCATTCGAACAACGAACGCAAGACGGTCATCCGCGCGCGGGCGGCGCGTGGCCAGTCGATCAACTCGAGCCATTCCAGCTCGGCCAGTTCCTGGCGCAGGTTGTGCGTATCGATTACCGCACGTACCGTCTGCTCGCCGCTGGTGCGCACGGGATCGACATACAGCCCGTTGAGAAACAGACGGCTGGACGGTGCGTAAGGACTGTAACGTTCCGGCGCCGCGGCAAACAACGCGTGCAGAGGGCTGATCGCCAGGGCGTCGGCGCCCTTCTCTGCGGCGGCCTTCGCACAGAGCTCGAGTGCGCTGAAGTCGCCGATGCCACCGTCGCCGGGACGACGCAGGGCGGCCATCTGCACGGCCATGCCCCACGGCCGGCGGGCACCGGCGATATCGCCGACGCCGAAGCCTCGTGGCGGTGCGACGGCAAGGGTGATCTCGTCCTCGTCCAGCATCAGGGTGTAGTACCCCGGGATGGACGGCGCGGCGATGTCGCCGACGCCCGAGGCCAATTCGCCTTCAGCCACGCGGCCACCTTCGCTGTCCAGCACCTTCCACACGCGTCCGCGTGGCAGCGGGGGAATAGCGACCCGCTCGCCCGCGTCAGCGGTAATCATGCGCGGCGGTCGGCGCCCCGTGCGCTCCAGCTCGAGCAGGCGCAGGCTGGCTTCGACATCGTCGCCGTTGTCGGCAGGCAAACCCACGGCGCGGAGCACCGCGCGAAGGGTGGCATCGGGCGTCGTCTGCGGCCGGCCCAGCGCATCGCGCCAGTCGACATCGATACCGGCCTGTCCGGCGAGCAGCGCAAGACGATCGTCGAGGGGGACGTTCACGGATCAGGACTCCAGGCAGGCTACAGTGCGACGGGCCGGAACGGACCCGCGCGAAACGGAAGCGACGTCCGCGGCATCGCCGTGCAGCCAGGCCGCGGACGGCGATGGTGGCTGCTGGATCGTGATGTCGGTGTCGCCGAGGTTGACGTACAGGGTCAGCGTAGCAGTACCCAGTTTCCATGCGGCACGGAAGGCTCGATCGCCCAGGGCCTCCGCACCGCTGGCGGTGGCTTCGCCGATATGCGGCGCCACGTGCTTGTTCCGCTGCGCGATCAGTTCCTTCAGCAGGTGGCGCCGCGCTTCGCCAGCGCCTTCCTCGCGAACGGGAATGGACGCGGTAAACGTGTCGTAGGCGTTGGGATCGGGAATTTCCTCACCGCCAAAACCGGTAAATGCCTCGAATTCCCGGCGCCGGCCTTCGCGCACGGCCTTGCGGAGGTCTTCATCCTGAAAATCGGTGAAGAACAGGAATGGCGTACGGCTGGCCCATTCCTCGCCCATGAACAGCATCGGTACGAAGGGCGCCAACAGCAACAGCGCCAGCGCCGCGTCCATCGTTTCCGCGTGCACCAGCGTGGTCAGGCGATCGCCGAAAGCACGATTGCCCACCTGGTCGTGGTTCTGCAGGAAGTTGACGAAACGGCTGGCAGGCAGGTGCGCGCTTGACTCACCCCGGCGCTTGCCACCCATGGCCTCGCCCTGGAAGACGAAGCCCTCCTGCAGGCTGCGCAACAGCTTCGGCAACGCCGGATGGTAATGCCGGTAGTAGCCCTCGTCCTCGCCGGTGAGCAGCGCGTGCAGGGCGTTGTGGAAATCGTCGTTCCACTGCGCATCGAAACGATCCCGCCCGAGCAGACTGGCCTGGTTGGCTTCGTTCTCCAGCACCAGGTGCACGTGCCGCTCCGGCCCGACGGCCGCATGCACACGCGCGGCCAGCGAGGCGAGCCAGCCCGGGTTACCGATGGCGTGCACGGCATCGAAGCGCAGGCCGTCGAAGCGGAATTCCTCGATCCAGTACAGGGCGTTGTGTACGAAGAAGTCACCCACCTGAGGCGTGGCGACCCCGATGGCGGCACCCCATGGCGTATGCACCGACGCGTCGAAGAACGGCGATGCATAGGCGCCGAGGTAATTGCCGTCCGGACCGAAGTGGTTGTAGACCACGTCGAGGAAGACCATGAGGCCCAGCCCGTGGGCCGTGTCGATCAACGACTTAAGGTCATCGGGCGAGCCGTAGGCATCGGCGGGCGCATACGGCAGCACGCCGTCATAGCCCCAGTTGCGCTCGCCGGGGAACTCGCCGATCGGCATGAGTTCGATCGCGGTGATGCCCAGCGAGACCAGGTGCGGCAGCATCATCTCCACGCCATGAAACCCGCCCAGGGCGCCGACATGCAGTTCGTAGAGGATGGTTTCGTGCCACGGCCGGCCCTGCCAGACGGTATGCCGCCATGAGAACGCGCGCGGGTCGACCACCACGCTGTAGCCGTGCACATCACCGCCTCGCTGGCGGCGAGATGCCGGGTCCGGGACGACCGTGCCGTCGGCCAGGCGGAACCGGTATCCGGTGCCCGCTTCCGCGGGACAGATGCACTCGAACCAGCCGTCGTCCAGGGCGCGCATCGTCGAGGCCTGTCCCGTATCGCATTCGATCGAAACCTCCTCGGCGTCGGGTGCCCAGAGCCGGAAGCGTGCGGTGCCCTCCCCGGTGAGTTGCGCACCGTACGGCATGGTGTGCACGTAGTCGCGGGTCATGCCGGCTCCGTCCGTACCGTTGCCGCCAGCAGCACCACGCTCCTGCCCTCCACATCGATCGTCGGTTCGGTCCACGGTAGCTCCGGCGCCAGTGGCGCGGCAGTGTTGCAACGCAGCCGCCAGTTCGCGGCGGGCTGCGGCAAATGAAAGAGGTGCGTCTCCGGCGTGGCGTTGACCAGGATCAGGGTCACGTCGGCACGTTTTTCGGCATGCACCTGGGCACGTCGCAAGGCAAGCAGGCGGCCCTCGGTGTAGCCCCAGGTATCTAGGGTCATCTCCGCGCCGCTCTCGTCGAACCACGCGACTTCGCGCATGCCGGGGGCCACCTCGGTGTCGCCGCGGAGGAAGTGCGCGGCGCGCAGCGTGGGGTGCTGCTCGCGCAGGCGGACCAGCCGCGCGACGAACTCGGTCAGCTCACGCCCCCCATCGGACGTGGCCAGTTTCCAGTCGTACCACGATAGCTCGGTATCCTGGCAATACGCGTTGTTATTGCCGTGCTGGGTGCGGCCGAACTCGTCGCCACCCAGCAACATGGGCGTGCCGTGCGAGAAGAACAGTGTGGCCAGCATGGCCCGCTTCTGCCGGTCGCGCTGCAGACGGATGGCCGGATCGTCCGTTGGGCCCTCGACGCCGTGGTTGAAGCTTTCGTTGTCGTTGCCGCCGTCCCGGTTGTCTTCACCGTTGGCGTCGTTATGTTTGTCGTTGTAGCTGACCAGGTCCTGCAGCGTGAACCCGTCGTGCGCGGTGATGAAGTTGACCGACGCCCACGGCTTGCGTTTCTGGTGGTCGAACAGTTCGCCAGAGGCCTGAAGACGACCGGCCAGCGCGCCGCGCATGTTGGAATCGCCCTTCCAGAACCGGCGGATATCGTCGCGGAACTGCCCGTTCCACTCCGCGAAGCCGGGCGGATGGTTGCCCAGTTGGTAGCCGCCGGGACCGATGTCCCAGGGCTCGGAGATCAGCTTGACGTTGGCCAGCACCGGGTCCTGACGCATCGCGTCGAACAGGCCGCAGCACGGATCGAAACCGTGCTCCTCGCGGCCCAGGCTCACGCCGAGATCGAAGCGGAAACCGTCCACGTGGAAGGTCTGTACCCAGTAACGCAGGGAGTCCATCACCAGCTGGAGCACGCGCGGGTGGGCCGTGTTCACCGTGTTGCCGGTGCCCGTGTCGTTGATGCAGTAACGGGGGTTGTCCGGCATCAGGCGGTAGTAGCTCTTGTTGTCCAGCCCGCGGAACGACATGGTGGTGCCCAGCTCGCTGCCCTCGCACGTGTGGTTGTAGACCACGTCCAGGATGACTTCGATGCCCGCGGCATGCAGCGCCTGCACGGCGGCGCGAATTTCGTTCAGGGCACCCTCGGCGAGATAGGCGGGCTCCGGTGCGAAGAACGCCAGAGTGTTGTAGCCCCAGTAGTTGCGCAGCTTCATCTCGGCCAGACGACGATCCTGCAGGAACGCATGCACGGGCAGCAGTTCCACCGCGGTGATGCCCAGCTTGACCAGGTAGTCGATGACGTAGGGATCGGCCAGCGCGATGAAGGTGCCCCGCTCGTGCGGGCGGATGCGATGCAGCATCCGCGTGATGCCCTTCAGGTGGGTCTCGTAGATGATCGTCTCGTTCCACGGGGTGTGCGGACGATTGTTGTGGGTCCAGTGCATCGGCTCATCGACGACCACGGCCTTGGGCATGGCCGCGGCGCTGTCACGCCGGTCGAATGAAAGGTCCGCACGCGGCGACGCCACCCGGTAGCCGTGCAGCGCATCGGACCAGCGCACCTGCCCGTGCAGCAGGCGCGCATAGGGGTCCAGCAGCAGCTTGTTGGGATTGAAGCGGTGCCCCTCTTCCGGCGCGTACGGGCCGTGCGCGCGAAAGCCGTAAAGGGTGCCGCCACGCACGCGTGGCAGGTACCCGTGGAAGACCTCGTCCGTGCACTCGGGCAGATCGTAGCGGGCGATCTCGCGCTTGCCGGAGGGATCGAAAAGGCAGAGTTCGATGCGTTCCGCATGGGCGGAAAACACCGCGAAGTTCGTGCCCATGCCGTCGCACGTGGCACCCAGGGGGTGCGGCGTGCCGGACTGCATGCGCTCGGGAAGTGCAGGCATCGGATTCCTCGTCAGTCGGCCACGAAGATGACCGTGGACAGTGGTGGCAGGCTCGCCACCAGCGAATGGTCGAAACCGTGGGCGGGTACGGCCTCGGCATGCCGCGCCCCCTCGTTACCCACGCCCGAACCGCCATAGTCGACGGCATCGGAATTGAAGGCCTCGCGCCAGCGCCCGCCCTCGGGCACGCCGAGGCGAAAACCGTGCCGCGGCGTCGGCGTCATGTTACTCACCACCAGGGCAGGACGGCCACCCTCGGCAAAGCGCAGCCATGCGAACACGCTCTGCCCGGCATCGTCGCCGACCACCCAGCGGAAGCCACGCGGATCGGCATCCCATGCGTGCAGGGCCGGCGTGGCGGCATAGAGATGGTTGAGGTCACGCACGGCCTTCTGCACGCCCAGGTGCAAGGGTGAATCCAGCAGTTCCCAGGCGATCTGGGCGTCGTGGTTCCACTCGTGCGGCTGGGCGATTTCCGCGCCCGTGAACAGCAGCTTCTTACCCGGATGCGCCCACATGAAGCCATAGTACGCGCGCAGGTTGGCGAAACGCTGCCATTCGTCGCCGGGCATCCGGCCCAGCAGCGAACGTTTGCCGTGCACCACTTCGTCGTGCGACAGCGGCAGCACGAACTTCTCGGAATACGCATAGACCATGCTGAAGGTCATCTCGCCATGGTGGTACTGGCGGTATAGCGGGTCGCGCGACATGTATTCCAGCGAGTCGTGCATCCAGCCCATGTTCCACTTGAAGTCGAAGCCAAGGCCGCCCTGCTCCACCGGCTGCGTCACGCCCGGCCAGGCCGTGGATTCCTCGGCGATGGTCATGCAGTCGGGGTGGCGCTCGGCCACGAGCTGGTTGACCCGGCGCAGGAAGGCGATGGATTCCAGGTTCTCGCGACCACCGTACTGGTTGGGCACCCACTCGCCGTGCTTGCGCGAGTAATCGCGGTACAGCATGGAAGCCACCGCATCCACGCGCAGGCCGTCGATATGGAAGCGCTCCAGCCAGGCCAGTGCGCTGGCGACCAGGTACGCCGACACCTCGTTGCGCCCCAGGTTGTAGATCAGCGTGTTCCAGTCCTGGTGGAAGCCCTCGCGCGGGTCGGCATGTTCATACAGCGGCGTGCCGTCGAAATGGGCAAGCCCATGGATATCGGTGGGGAAATGGGCAGGCACCCAGTCCACGATGACGCCCACCCCGGCTTCGTGACAGCGATCCACGAAACGGGCGAAGGCTTCCGGCGTACCGAAACGCGACGCCGGCGCGAATTGACCCAGCGGCTGGTAGCCCCACGATCCGCCGAACGGGTGCTCCGATACCGGCAGCAGTTCGATATGACTGAAACCCATGCCAGCCACGTAGGGAATCAGGCGTTCGCCCAACTCGTCCCACTGCAGTTCGCGTCCGTCCTCGCCGCGCAGCCACGAGCCGGCGTGCACTTCGTAGATCGACAGCGGCGACCCGGCGTGATGCATGGCACCGCGTCGACGCAGCCACTCGTCGTCGGTCCAGCGGAAGGCGGTGGGGGCGGCGACGATCGACGCCGTGGACGGCGGCAGTTCGGCGGACAAGGCCACCGGGTCCGCACGCTGCAACACCGAGCCGTCGGCGCCCCAGATCTCGTACTTGTAGCGCGCGCCGGGCAACAGGCCCGGCACGAACAGCTCCCACACGCCGGCCGGCACGCGTTTGCGCATCGGCGACCGCCGACCGTCCCAGCTGTTGAAATCACCCACGACGCTGACGCGCTGCGCGTTCGGCGCCCATACCGCGAAGCGCACGCCGGTCACGCCGTCGATGGTCATGGGATGCGCACCGAGGCAGAGGAACAGTTCGGTATGCGTGCCCGCTGAAAGCCGCGCCAGGTCGTCGTCACCCAGCAGGTTGCCGAAGCGATAGGCGTCGTCGATCTCCTGCGTGGCGGACGGCCAGTGGATGCGCAGCCGATACGCCGCCTCGCTGTCGGGGAAACCGGCAAACAGGCCACCGTCATGCACGCGTTGCAGCTGGCCCAGCGTGCGGCCGTCGACGTCGATCAACTCGACGGCCTGCGCACCCGGTTGCAGCGTGCGCACCACGCGGCGCCCGTCCACGGTGTGCGCGCCGAGCAGCGCGAAGGGGTCACCATGCCGCCCGTCGACGAGCGCGTCCACGGCGGCGGTATCGTTCAGGCCATAGGTACGGGGATCGGTCACGTCGCATCCTTCAATTCGTTGGACATGTCGCCGCGGGCGGCATGGAGCAGTCCACGCACCGGCACGTCGACCCAACCGGGTCGGTTCGCGGCTTCATAGTTCACTTCGTAGGCAGCCTTCTCGATGACGTAGAGCTCCACGATCGGCGCGAGGGCATCGGGCTCCACCCAGCGCACGGGGGCCGCGTCGAGCACGCGACGGTACGCCTCGAGGAACGTGCGCGACGAACGCTCACGGAACCGGGCGAGGTAATCGACGAAGCCTTCGTCCTCGACCGGAGCCAGCCCATCCTCGCCACGGCGTGCCATGGCGGCGGCATAGTCCAGCGAGCGCAGGAAGCCGGCCACATCGCGCAGCGGCGAGCCCTTGGCCCGACGCTCATCCAGCGTGCGAGCCGGCTCGCCCTCGAAGTCGATGATGTAGGCATCGTCCTGCACCACCAGGATCTGACCGAGGTGGAAGTCGCCATGCACACGCGTCTTCAACGAGGAGACGCCAGCACTTGCCAGCTTGCCGACCCGCGCGTCGAGAACGCCTGCCACGCCGCGGAGGGATGCGATGTCCGAAGACGCCGGCTCGGCCACATCCTTGAGCTGATCGATCGAGGCCATCGCCCGGGCAATTTGCGCGCGGATGCTTTCCTGCACCGCCTTGACGTCCGCGTCGCCGGCTCGCTCCGGCGAAAACGCCGACAGGTCGGACGGCTGCGCCAACAGCGCGTGCAATTCACCCAGGCGCGTGCCCACCGCCGTGGCGAAGGCATCGTATCCGCCATTGATTTCCGTCTGGCGCGCCACGTCCTCCGAATGGCTGTATTCGTCGTAGCTGCGGCGCAGATAATCGAGCGTCCAGCGCCACGCATCGCCCTGGTTACGCAGGAAACCCTGTAGCACGGCGAGCGTGGTGCGTTCGCCGCCTTCCTGGATGCGCACCACCTCGCCCAGCAGCGGCGACGTGTTGGCGTAGCCCCGCTCGGTCAGGTAACGGCCCATCTCCACTTCCGGATTGATACCCACGGCGGTGCGGCGGAACAGCTTCACCACGCCGGCGTCGTGCATGATCATGGAACTGTTGGACTGCTCGGCGGACAACCAGCGGATGGGGATCTCGGCATCGAAATGCACGCCGGCGAACGCATCCGTGGTCTCGAAACGCACCACCCCGCCGTTGACCGGCAGCTCGGTGCCCTGGCGCAGGCCGATCAGCAGGCCGGAGGCGAAGGCATCCAGGGTGAAGCCATCGGTAAGCAGGCCGATGCGGCGGCCACGACGCACGCGTGCCAATGCCAGCTGCTGCGCGCGTGCCGTGGGATTCTCGTCCTCCCAGACGATACCGGCCGGCAGGCTGTAGTGCTCGACGCCGCCATCGGCCAGGCTGACCTCCACCTCGGTAAAGATCAGGTCGTCGCCATGGTCGGGCCAGGGCACCGCGTAGAGAATCCGGGCGCTGGCGATGCCACGGTCCTTCGAGGCGAACCAGCGACGCACGCCGAGGTAGCCCGGCAACACCTGGGTTTCGATCACCCCACGATGGTGGGCCATGACCGGACCTTCGATGAGCGCACCACGCACCACCAGCGTCTCGTAGTCCGGCAGCGGCTCGGCCGGCACCTCGTGCCAGTCGGGCATCTGCGCGTTCGCGCAGATCTGGAACGCGTAGAAACCGTACGGCGGCAGGGTCAGCAGGTAAGGCAGCTGCCCGATCGGCGGGAACGACGAACCGCCCATGATCTCGATCGGCACCTGGCCGTCGAAGGCGGCCACGTCCAGCTCCACCGCCTGTAGCGAGCGCGACATGTTGGCCACGCAGAGCAAGTGCTCGCCCTCGAATTCACGCAGGTAGGCCAGCACCTTGCGGTTGCCCGGGTAGAGGAACTTGAGCGTGCCGCGACCGAACGCCTTGTAGCGCTTGCGCACGGCCAGCATGCGCCGCATCCAGTTCAGCAGGGAATGCGGATCGCGCCCTTGCGCTTCGACGTTGATCGCCTGGTACCCGTACAGCGGATCCATGATCGGCGGCAGCACCAGGCTGGCCGGATCGGCACGCGAGAAACCGCCGTTACGGTCCACGGACCACTGCATCGGCGTACGCACGCCATCGCGGTCGCCCAGGTGGATGTTGTCGCCCATGCCGATCTCGTCGCCGTAATACAGCACTGGCGTGCCGGGCATCGATAGCAGCAATGCATTCATCAGCTCGATGCGTCGGCGATCGCGCTCGAGCAGCGGCGCGAGGCGACGACGGATGCCCAGGTTGATGCGTGCCCGGCGATCGGCGGCGTAGGTCTGCCACAGGTAATCGCGCTCGTTGTCGGTCACCATCTCGAGCGTCAGCTCGTCGTGGTTGCGCAGGAAGATCGCCCACTGGCAGTTCTCCGGGATGGCCGGGGTCTGCCGCATGATGTCGGTGATCGGGAAACGATCCTCTCGGGCGATCGCCATGTACATGCGCGGCATCAGCGGGAAGTGGAACGCCATGTGGCATTCGTCGCCGTTGCCGAAGTAATCCTGTGTATCTTCCGGCCACTGGTTGGCCTCGGCCAGCAGCATGCGGTCCGGGTAATGCTGGTCGATCTCCGCACGCATCAGCTTGAGGATGTCGTGGGTCTCGGGCAGGTTCTCGTTATTGGTGCCCTCGCGCTCGATGAGGTAAGGCACCGCATCCAGGCGCAGGCCGTCCACGCCCAGGTCGAGCCAGAACCGCATCACATCGAGCACGGCCTTGATCACGGCCGGGTTGTCGAAGTTCAGGTCGGGCTGGTGGGAGAAGAAGCGATGCCAGAAGTACTGGCCGGCCACCGGGTCCCACGTCCAGTTCGACTTTTCCGTATCGAGGAAGATGATGCGCGTGCCGTCATAGGCCTGGTCGGTATCGGACCAGACGTAGAAGTTGCGCGCGGCCGACCCCTTCTTGGCCAGGCGCGCGCGCTGGAACCACGGATGCTGGTCGGAGGTGTGGTTGATGACCAACTCGGTGATGACGCGCAGGCCGCGTCGGTGCGCCTCGGCGATGAACCGCTTGGCGTCGGCCAGCTTGCCGTAGTCCGGGTGCACGGATTTGTATTCGGCGATGTCGTAGCCGTCGTCACGCCGCGGGCTGGGATAGAACGGCAGTAGCCACAGCGTATTGACGCCCAGTTCGGCGATGTAGTCCAGCTTCTGGATCAGGCCCTCGAAATCGCCCACGCCATCGTCATTCGCATCGAAATACGACTTCAGGTGCACCTGGTAGATGATCGCGTCCTTGTACCAGAGCGGATCGTTCGAAAAATCGGGTGCGCTCGCCTGCTTCTTGCCTTTGGCACGTGTAGCCATGGATCAGACTCCCGGGAGACGGACATGCCATATGGCGTAAGGCTGGCCGAGGCCGAGCCATACGTTCTGCTGGGCACCGCGCCACGCGATGGGCTGGTTATGAAGAAGGTCGTGCACGTCCAGCGCGGCATCCGGGGCAAGGCCCCAGTCGTCCAGCGGCAGCGTGAGGTCGGAGGACTGGGCGTTGTGCGGGTCCAGGCTGATGGCGACCAGCACGAGGTCGTTCTGCGAGCGTTTTTCGAAGAACAGCACCTGGTCGCTCCCGGACGGCAGGAAGCGGACGCCGAGATGCGATTGCAGCGCGGGGTGGGCGCGGCGGATATGGTTGAGCTGGGTGATCTCCGCCACGATGTTGCCGGGCGCGTCGAAGTCGCGCACGCGCACCTCGAACTTCTCGGAGTCCAGGTACTCTTCCTTGCCCGGCAAGGGTGCTGCCTCGCAGATCTCGAAGCCGGAATACATGCCCCACAGGCCGGACAGCGTCGTCGCCAGTGCCGCCCGGATCAGGAAGCCCGGCCGCCCCGAGGTCTGCAGGAAGTACGGGTTGATATCCGGCGTATTGACGAAGAAATTCGGGCGGAAGAAATCCTTCGGCGCGGTGGTGGTCAGCTCGGTCAGGTAGTCGATGAACTCCTGCTTGGAGTGACGCCAGGTGAAATAGGTATACGACTGGCTGAAGCCGACCTTGGCCAGGCGATACATCGGCTTGGGCCGGGTGAAGGCCTCCGACAGGAACAGGGCGTCCGGATACTTCGCACGCACCCGCCCGATCATCCATTCCCAGAACGGGAACGGTTTGGTATGCGGGTTGTCCACGCGGAACGTGCGCACGCCTTCGGCGGCCCAGAACAGCACGGCATCGCACAGCGCCTGCCACAGCGACGGGATGGCACCGTCCGCATAGAAATCGACGTTGACGATGTCCTGGTATTTCTTGGGCGGGTTTTCCGCGTACTTGATGCTGCCGTCCGGGCGCCAGTCGAACCACTCCGGATGCTCCTTCAGCCACGGATGGTCCTGCGAACACTGGATGGCGAAGTCCAGCGCCAACTCCAGGCCGTGCTCATGGGCGGCGTCGCGTAGTGCGCGGAAATCGTCCATCGTGCCCAGTTGCGGATGCACCGCCGTGTGGCCGCCGTCCGGCGAACCGATGGCGTACGGGCTACCAGGATCGTCCGGGCCCGGCGTCAGCGTGTTGTTCGGCCCCTTGCGGAAGGCCTTGCCGATCGGATGGATCGGCGGGAAATACAGCACGTCGAAGCCCATGTCGCGGATGGCCGGTAGCCGCGCGATCGTGTTGCGGAACGTGCCGTGTTTCGCCTTGTCGTCGGTCATCGAACGCGGGAACAATTCGTACCAGCTGGCAAAACCGGCCTCGCGACGATCCACTTCGAGCGTGAACGTTTCGGTGGCGGACGAGCGAGTGCGCGGATCGGCGGCCATCATCAGGGCGACGGTGGCCTCGTCCAGCAACGACGCAAGACGTTGTTCGTCGTCGGCCTTCGCCAGCAATGCCGCCAGGTTGCGCAGCGCCTTGGCCTTCGGGCCGGCGGCGTCCTTCGCCCGGGCCTCGACCATCAGGCGGCCCTCTTCCAGCTCCAGGCCCAGCGGTACGCCCGCGGCATGCTTGACCTCTATTTCATGGTGGTAGCTGGCGAAGCGATCGTGCCATGCCTCCACCTGGAACTCGTAGCGCCCGACCCGCGTCGGCACGAAGCTGGCCGTGTGGATATCGTTATTGACCGGCTGCATGACGACCTCGCGCCAGGCACGTTCGTCCTGGGCGCGATAGCGAAGCCGTGCGGCCAGCACCTCATGCCCGTCCATGAAAATGTCGGCGGTGACGTCCACGGACTGGCCGACCACGCGCTTGGCCGGGAAGCGCCCTGCATCCACGACCGGCTGCACGTTCTCGATCATGACGCGATCCGCTCGCGATGCTGCCTGTAGCCATTCTTTCTGCACGCTGCTTCCCAGTTTGCGTTTCGCCGGAACAGCCGGCTGTCCTGCCAGCGTCAGGACGCCGCCCGGTGCCAGCACCAGGCTGTCGCCCTGGTCGAACACCTTGCGCCCTTCCGCCGAGGTCCACGGGGCGAAGTGCGTCGCCGCACCTACCAGTCCCTGCGACGCGGTGACTACGGCATCCCGATCCAGCGAGGCGTTGACCAGCGTAAGGGTCGCGCCGGGCGCGGTCCTCGGATCGGGACCGTGCACTGTGAGGAACGACGCGACGCCATGACCGACGGCGACGAAAGGTGCCGATGGCACCTCCTCGCGCACGGCCGCATTCGCGGCACGCACGGTATCGCTCACGTCGAGGATCGCACCCTGCGCAAGCGATGCCGGTGTGACCGGCTGACCACGACGCGGGTCGAGGCGGTCGTGCTGGGCGAACTCGAAGCCCATCGGCATCATCCAGCCGCCCGGGGACGTGGCGGCGAAGGCGATCGCACGCTGGTGCGCGTGTTCCAGCTGGTTGTGCTCACCCATCTGCTCGCCGAAACGCGGACCGAACGGTTCTTCCACGCATGCCAGGGCCGGTGCCACCGCGGCGAGGCGCGCGGCCTCGTCCGCGAACCACGGCGCCCTGAAATCCCACCAGTTGGCGGAGGACACCACCGCGTCGAATCCCGCACCGGCCAGCGCGGCGAGATCCTCGGGCGCCAGGCCCGGCGTCCAGGCGAGAAACGCTGCGTCCGCGGCATCGGCATGCGTACCACGCACGGCTTCGATCAGCGGCTTCCAGCGTTCGGCACGCAGGCGTTGCGGGTGCACCACGCGAAAACCCTCGACGCCGGCGGCAGTCCAGCGATGCATGCGGTCGACCCACCACTGCGTGGCCGCCTCGGCCACGTCGGGATCGTTGAAACGCCAGCGCACGCTGTCGCTTTCGGCCGGCGTCCAGCGCGGGTCCGGCGTGCCGTGCTGGGCGGCCACGGCGCGAAACCAATCGGGATGCGCCTGGCGTACCGGCGCATCCGAGGACACCTCATCCAGTGACAGGTCCAGCCACAACTCCATGCGATGATTGCGACACGCCTTGGCGATCTGGGCCAGCCGGTCGGTGGCCTCGCCCTCGTCGGAAACGGACGTGTTAAGACGATCGAAATCCCGTGTAACGAAAACGTCACCGGTATCGGAGGCATCGAAGGGCGGCGCTATCAGCAACTGGCGGAAGCCGAGCGAGGCGGCATGCTCTATCCAGGCGTTCCAGGCGGTAAGCGGACCTGCCAGCAATGGATGCAGGTAGTAGATTCGGAAGGGGGCACGCGTACTTGCAGGCATGTGACTCGTGTTCCTCGAAGGGTAATCACAAGCATGCCGGGCATCATGTATGCATCGTGCCAATCCCGGACATGCCAAGACCTTCACAGTGACGCACAGGGGTGTTGCGGAAGCGTGAACAGGCGTCGTGGATTTGTACGCGTGGTTCAGGCCCCGACATCGCGCATGAGCGCTGCGACGGCCTGCTCGTCGTCACCCTGTCTCTGCGCCAGCAAGGCGGCGGCACCAAGGCGATCGGCCTCCGTGCGGTTCTGGCCGAGCTTCCATTTTCCTTCCATCCGGGCGATGGGGATGCGGACGCCCACGATGCCGCGATACATGGCGGCGAGATAGTCGTCGGGGGCATCCCCGACCCGCCAGGGTGTGGGCTGGGCGGCATCGTGCTCGGCCTGGGCCGTCAGCCGCTCGAGCAGGTCGCGCAGCGACTCAGGGTCGGTGAACGTATGCGCCGGGCCGTAGGCATGGACGGCGATGTAGTTCCAGGTGGGCACCTCGCGATGGTGCTTGGCCTTGCCCGGATAACCGTTGGGCGAGATATAGGCGTGCGGCCCGGCGAAGATCGACAGGACCTCGCCCTCGCTGCGGTTTACGTGGTCGTTGCCTCTGGCCACATGGCAATACAGCGTGCCCAGAGGACCTTCGTCGGGCGCCAGTACGAAGGGAACATGACTGGCCTCGATGCCACCCTCCCCCGCGGTGACCAGCGTGCCGAAGGCGATACGTCGGATCGCCCCGTGCAGGATGTGCGGCCGGTCTTCGACGAACGCCTTCGGGGTATACATGTCAGTGCCCGAACTTGATCTCTTCGCCTTCGTGGCCGCGGTCCCAGCCGCGCAGTTCGTCGCGGATGTGCGCGATGCGCTGACGCCCGAGGGCATTGCGTTCCTCGTCCAGCACCAGGCCGTCGAGCAGTTCGCCCAGGCGCTGCGCCGTAGGCAGCATGGCGTCCCAGGCATCCAGGGCGGGCACCGGACCCGGCAGCGCCATGAAGAACGACAGGCCGGACGTCTGCAACGTGGCGATGCGCGCCATGTCGAAATTGCCCGGCTTGGTCAGGTTGGCCACGCTGAAGATCGGCCCCTGTTCGGGATGGCCGTCCACGAGGCGGTGGTAGATGCCCATGTCGCCGAATTCGAGACCGGCTTTCTCGGCGGCGACGATCAGGTCGGAACCGTTGAACCGGCTGCCCTCGCGGGCCACCACGTAGAGGCTGACGATGCGCTCCACGGGTGCGTTCGGCGGGCGGCGGCCGAGGTCGGAGCGCGGCGGCGTGCGCGCGGGAGCCGGTGCGGGCGCAGGGGCTTGCGGGCGGGGCGGCGGCACCGGTGAGGGCGCAGCAGCCGAGGCGTGCGTGCCGCGCGGGTCGTCCAGGTCGAACGGCAGGTCGAGGTCCAGGCGCGGCTCGACACGCTGCGATTCATGGCGCGGCGCGGCCGGACGCGGCGGCTCGGCACGTTGCGCATCGCGGGCCGCGAGGTCGTCGGCCAGGGGTGCCACGGAGGCGGTACGCTCGCCGGCCAGCGAGGCGCCCAGGCGCTCCAGTTCCGCGCGCAGGTCCACATCCAGCTCGGTGTGCCGCGGACGCGGATTGAAAAGCGGATCGTTGGCGTCGTCGGCCACCTCGTGCGCGGCGTCACGCGCACTGAAAGAGGCGTGGTCCCGATCGTCGAACTCGTCGTCCTCGGCAACCTCCTCGCCATCGTTGAACACCGGCTCACGGCGTTCGCGGGCACGCCCGGGCTGCTCGGGCACCGGCTTGCGGCGGCCCTGCTCCTTGCGTGGCTGGCCGAAGAGCCAGAGCAGCACCATCACGACGATGCCGACGAAGAGCATCGGGATGCCCACGGCAGGGTTCCAGGCGAGGCCGATGGCGGGATTCATGGTTCGATTTCCTTGAAGAGCGGTACTTAGGCGACGCCGACGAGCTTGGACGCCTCGGCCAGGTCCACCTGGACGAGGCGAGAGACACCCGGCTCGCGCATGGTAACGCCGCACAGCTGATGCGCGGCCTCCATGGTGGCCTTGTTGTGGCTGACGAAAATGAATTGCACCTTCTCGCTCATTTCACGAACCATGGCCGAGAAGCGCCCGACGTTGGCTTCGTCCAGCGGCGCGTCCACCTCGTCCAGCAGGCAGAACGGCGCGGGATTGAGGCCGAAGATGGCGAACACCAGCGAGACCGCGGTGAGCGCTTTCTCGCCGCCGGACAGCAAGGTGATGTTGGACACGCGCTTGCCGGGCGGCCGGGCCATGATCGACACGCCGGTGTCCAGCAGGTCGTCGCCGGTGAGTTCGAGATACGCGTGGCCGCCTCCGAACAGGCGTGGGAAAAGTTCCTGCACGCCGGCGTTGACCCGGTCGAAGGTTTCCTTGAAACGCTGGCGGGTTTCGCGGTCGATCTTCTTGATCGCGCCTTCCAGGGTTTCCATCGCGCTGGTCAGGTCCAGCAGCTGCGCATCGAGGTATTCCTTGCGCTGCGATTGCTCGGCGTGTTCCTGGATGGCGGCCAGGTTGACCGGCTCCAGGCGGGCGATCTTGCCGGACAGGTCCACCAGCTGCTGCTGCCATCGCGCCGGCTCCGCGTCCTCGGGCAGTTCGGTGAGCAGGGCATCGAGTTCCAGACCGGAGGCGACGATGGCCTCGGCAAGTTGTTCGGCTCGCAGCTGCAGTGCCTGCGCCGCCAGGCGCTTTTCGGACACGCTTTCGCGCACCTGGCCCAGCACCTGTTCGACGCGCTGGCGCTCCTGCTCGAGGCGACGGAACTCCGCGTCGCAGTCTTCCAGCGCACGGCGTGCCTCCACCAGCTGGCGATCGACCAACAGGCGCTGGTCGAGGTAGGTCTGCCGCTCGGCTTCCAGTTCGGCGATGGGATCGGAGCCCGCCGCCAGTTGCTGGTCGATCTCGTCCCGCCGGGCCACGACCTGGCGTAGCTGCGTGTCCAGTCGGGCCAGCGCCTGCTCCAGCGAGCCGAGCGCGGAGCGCTTGGATTCCATGCTGAGGGCCAGCTGGTGCGACTGGTCGGCGGCCTCACGCGCGTTGATACGTGCTTCCTCGCGGGCTTCCAGCAGCTCGCGGCGCTCGTTTTCAAGGCCACGGCGCTCGTCCTCGCGATCGCCCATGAGGCCCACGGCCTCGTCGAGTCGGGCACGCGCCTCGCGGGTCTGGCCCTGCAATTCGTCCAGCTGATCGACGATTGCCGAGATTTCGCCGCCGACCTTCTCGGCGCGTGCGCGCGCCGTTTCCATCTTGCCGCGATGGCTCTGCAACTGGCCGGCCAGCTCGGACAGCCGACGGTGGGCCGCATAGAGATCGCGCTGCGCGTCGTCGCGCTGGCGCTCGACCTCGAACTTGCTGGCGCGAAGAGCTTCCAGTTGTTCGGTGCGCTCGTCGATCGTGGCTTCGAGGGTTTCGATCTGGCCGGCCAGCTGGCGGATCTCGCGCTCGCGGGCCAGCACGCCCACCTGGTTGCCCTGCGCGCGCAGGATGCGTGCCCAGCCCGGACCCATCCAGGCGCCGTCCGGCGTGATGACCGACTGGTGCGGCTGCAGCGTGGCAACGCGCGCGGCGGCAGCTTCGGCCGATTCCGCGACCATGACACGACCGAGCAAGGCCATGGCGGCCACGGGGCCACGCACGTGCTCGGCCAGCGTGCCGGCCGGCCCGGCCGCACCGTCTTCCCGGGCGAACAAGGCGACATCGGCCTGACCCAGAGCCTCGAATTCGGGCACCAGCGCTTCCGGCGCATCCACCAGCACGCCGTCGAGCAGGCCGGCCAGCACGGTTTCCACGGCCGATTCGTAGCCGGCATCCACCTGCAGCGACTCGCCCAGGCGGCGCGAGCGATCCAGCCCCAGGCGCGCCAGCCAGCCGCTGGCGGCGGTTTCCTCCTGGCCCAGCGCGGCGCTTTGCAGGGCTTCGAGCGAGGCCTGGCGGCCACGCGCGGTCTGCAACTGCTGGCGGCCATCGTTCAGCGCGGTCTGCACCTGGCGCTCTTCGTCCAGCACGCGCTCGTAGGCCACCTTGTGCTGGTCGAGCACGCCGCCCAGGTGTTCCACGCGCTCGCGCTGCGTATCGTGTTCGGTGTCGAGTTGTTCCGCCGCGGCGTCGAGGGCGGCGATATCCGTGGCACGCTGTTCGGTATCCAGGGCCTCCTTGCGGCGCGACAGGTCCACCGTCTGCCGGTCGAGGTAGGCCAGCTTGGTCCGCTCCACCTCGGCCGCCCGGCTGGATTCCGATGCGCTGCGGGTGTGCGTGTCCCAGCGCTGCTGCCAGTCGGCCAGCTTCGCCTCGGTGGCACGCATCGCGTCGCTCGTTTCGTCCTGCATCTGCTGCAGCGATTCGAGCTTGGGCTCGCCCTCGGCCAGCGCCATGCGCAGGGTTTCCACCTGCTCGCGGTCGGCACCTATATGGCCCTGCAGTTCCTCGAATTCGCGCTCGGCATCCGCGCGGGCGCGGGTCAGACGCTCGCTCAGGTCGCGGTTGTGCCGCACCTGTTGCTCGACGCGGGCGATTTCCGCGCCCACCTTGTACACCTCGGCCTGGACCTGGTTGAGGTGCTCGCTGGCGCCCTGGTGACGCTCGCGCACGCTTTCCATCTGGGCTTCCACCTGGCGCTGCCCGGCCAGATGCTTCTCGATTTCCAGCTCGGCCTCGCGCAGGCCGGAGCCCTCGCCCTCGTGCCGACGGTGCAGCGTGCGGTATTCCAGCGCGCGCAGTTCGGCCTCGCGCCGGGTGTGTTCTTCCTTGAAGGCCTTCCAGCGCTCGGCCGCGCGGGCCTGCCGGTTGAGGTGGTCCAGTTGCTTGTCGACCTCGTCGCGCACGTCGCGCACGCGGTCGAGGTTCTCGCGCGTGGCCTTGATGCGGCTTTCGGTTTCCTTGCGACGCTCCTTGTACTTGGAGATGCCGGCGGCTTCCTCCAGGTGCGTGCGCAATTCTTCGGGGGCTGCCTCGATGATCTGGCTGATCATGCCCTGCTCGATGATCGAGTAGGACCGCGGGCCCAGGCCGGTACCCAGGAACAGATCGGTGATGTCGCGCCGGCGGCAGCGCGCGCCATTGAGGTGATAGGACGACTGGCCGTCGCGGCTGACGATGCGCTTGACCGATATCTCGGCGAAGCTGGCGTACTCGCCCTGGATGGTGCCGTCGCTGTTGTCGAAGATGAGTTCGACCGCGGCCTGGCCCACGGGCTTGCGCGCGCTGGAGCCGGAGAAGATGACGTCGGTGAGCGAGTCGCCGCGCAGGCGGCTGGCCGCGGACTCGCCCATGACCCAGCGGATGGCGTCGATGATGTTGGACTTGCCGCAGCCGTTCGGCCCGACGACGCCGGTCATGTTGGTGGGCAGGTGCAGCGTGGTGGGGTCGACGAACGACTTGAATCCCGCCAGCTTGATCGTGGTCAGACGCATGATGGTTTCCGTGGGGACGCGGCCGCGAGCTCCTACAACCGATAACCGGCAGTGTAGCGACTTTGGCTTATTCGCCGGGGGCCCTGGCCTCGATCGCCAGCGCGTGGATGCCGTCGGGCATCATCTCGGCAAGGGCGGCATAGACCATGCGATGGCGCTGGATGGGGTTGGTGCCGGCGAAAGCCGGGCTGACGATGCGGGCGAAGAAGTGCCCCCTGCCCTCGCCCGCGTGCCCGGCGTGCTTGTGGCCCTCGTCGATCACGTCCAGCTCCAGCGGGGCCAGTGCTGCGGTGAGCAGGGCCCGGATTCGCTCGACCTTTTCGACCGTCACGGCAGCACGGCGCGGAACGGCCGCACGCTGACATCGCGGTAGACGCCCGCCTCGACGTATGGATCGGCCTTGGCCCAGGCCTCGGCGGCCGCCAGGTCGGTGAACTCTGCCACGATCATGCTGCCGGTGTAGCCGGCCTCGCCCGGGTCGTTCGCATCGATGGCCGGGAACGGGCCGGCCAGCTTCAGGCGGCCTTCGTCTTTCAGGGCATTCAGACGTGCAAGGTGCGCCGGGCGCGCGGCAAGGCGCTTTTCCAGCGAATTCGGGTGATCGAGCGCGACAATGGCGTAGAACATGGGATGTCTCCGTAGGCGAGGCCGGTCAGGCCTCGGGGCGCATGGTCGGGAACAGCAGCACGTCGCGGATGGATGACGAGCCGGTCAGCAGCATGACGAGACGATCGATACCGACGCCGAGGCCACCGGTGGGCGGCAGACCCACTTCCAGCGCACGGATGTAGTCGGCGTCGTAATGCATGGCCTCGTCGTCGCCGGCATCCTTGGCGTCCACCTGGGCCTGGAAGCGTGCGGCCTGGTCTTCCGAGTCGTTGAGCTCCGAGAAGCCGTTGGCGATCTCCTTGCCGTTGATGAACAGCTCGAAGCGGTCGGTGATGCCCTTGTCGGTATCGCTCTCGCGCGCCAGCGGCGAGACCTCCACCGGGTGGTCGGTGATGAAGGTGGGCTGGATCAGCGTGTGCTCCACCGTCGCCTCGAAGATCTCCAGCAGCAGCTTGCCCCAGCCGTACGACGGCTTGACCTGGATATTCAGGCGTGCAGCGTGCGCGGCCATCGCGGCGCGGTCGCGCAGGTCGGCCGGCTTGATCTCAGGGTTGAGCTCGAGCACGGCGTCTTCCATGCGCCAGCGGCGGAACGCCGGGCCCACGTCGACGGCGGCCCCGTCCCACTCGATCACGGTGTTGCCGATCACCTCGGCGGCCGCCGTGCGGATCATGCCCTCGGTGATGTCCATGATCTCGTGGTACGTGGCGTACGCCTGGTACAACTCGAGCATCGTGAACTCGGGATTGTGCCGCGTGGACACGCCCTCGTTGCGAAAATTGCGGTTGATCTCGTAGACGCGATCGAAACCGCCGACGACCAGGCGCTTGAGGTACAGCTCCGGCGCCACGCGCAGGAAGAGCGGGATATCCAGCGCGTTGTGATGCGTGGTGAACGGGCGCGCGGTGGCGCCGCCCGGGATCACGTGCATCATCGGGGTTTCCACTTCCATGAAGCGGCGCGGTTCGGCTTCAAGCCAGCGACGCACGTGGCTGATGATCTTCGAGCGCAGCGCGAAGGTGCGGCGCGATTCCTCGGTGACGATCAGGTCCACATAACGCTGGCGGTAGCGCTGTTCCACGTCGGCCAGGCCGTGGTGCTTGTCCGGCAGGCCGCGCAGTGACTTGGTCAGCAGGCGGAGGGTCTCGACCTTGACCGAGAGTTCGCCCGTCTTCGTGCGCATCAGCACGCCTTCGGCGCCCACGATGTCGCCCAGGTCCCAGCGCTTGAAGGTGTTGTAGCCCTCTTCACCCACGGTGCCCTGGTGGACGAACAGCTGGATGCGGCCGGTGCCATCCTGCATCTGCACGAAGCTGACCTTGCCCTGCCCGCGCATCAGGATGATGCGGCCGGCCACGGCGACCCGACGCGGTGCGGCTTCGATGGCTTCGGCCGTCCAGGTGTCCTTGTCGACGAATTCGTCCTGCAGATCGCCCGCGAAGCTGTCGACCTTGAAGTCGTTGGGATAGGCGATGCCCTGCGCACGCAGCGCTTTCAGTTTCTCGCGGCGCTCGGCGATCAGTCGGTTTTCGTCGCTGCCGGAGGTCTCGTCGCGGGTATCGTCAGTCATGGCTTCGCTGGTGGTGGCTGGGGGGAAGACGGGGGCGCCCATGCGCCCCCGGTGGGATCAGGCGTCGACGCGCTTGGAGCCGGCCTCGAGGCCGGACTTCAGGCTGGCCTCGACGAATTCGTCGAGATCGCCGTCGAGTACCTTCTGCGTGTCGGAGCGCTCGATGCCCGTGCGCAGGTCCTTGATGCGGGACTGGTCGAGCACGTAATTGCGGATCTGGCTACCCCAGCCGATGTCGGACTTGGTGGCTTCCAGGGCGTCCTTTTCCGCATTGCGCTTCTGCACTTCCAGCTCGTAAAGCTTGGCTTTCAGCATCTTCATCGCGCGGTCGCGGTTGGCATGCTGGCTGCGCTCGGTCTGGCAGGCCACGACCGTGTTGGTCGGCACATGGGTGATACGCACCGCCGACTCGGTCTTGTTGACGTGCTGGCCGCCGGCGCCCGACGACCGGTAGACGTCCGTACGCAGGTCGGCCGGATTGATGTCGATCTCGATGTTGTCGTCGACTTCCGGCGAAACGAACACCGAGGTGAAGCTGGTGTGCCGGCGGTTGTCGGAATCGAACGGGCTCTTGCGGACCAGGCGATGCACGCCGATCTCGGTCTTGAGCCAGCCATAGGCGTAATCGCCCTCTACGCGGAAGGTGGCGGACTTGATGCCGGCCACTTCACCCGCGCTGACTTCCATCATCTCGGTCTTCCAGCCACGCGACTCCGCCCAGCGCAGGTACATGCGCAGGAGGATTTCCGCCCAGTCCTGGGCCTCGGTACCGCCGGCGCCGGCCTGGACATCGACGAAGGCCGCCGCCGAGTCGAGCTCGCCGGAGAACATGCGCTGGAATTCGAGCTTGCCCACGCGGGCGTCGACTTTCTTCAGGTCGTCGACGATGGACTGCACCGTGGCCTCGTCGCCATCGGCGGCGGCCATCTCGAGCAGTTCGTTGGAGTCGTCGAGCGAGCCGGACATCTCTTCGATGCCGGTGACGATGCCGTCGAGCTGGGCGCGTTCGCGGCCGAGCTCCTGCGCGCGCTTGGGGTCATCCCATATCTTGGGATTTTCCAGCTCGCGGTTGACTTCTTCTAGGCGTTCTTTCTTGACAGCGTAGTCAAAGATACCCCCTAAGCGACTCGACGCGGCCCTTGAGGTCCGCGATCTGCGCAAGGATCGGATTGGTCTCGATCATGGTGTGGCTGGCCTGGTAACGCGCCGCTGGGGCGCCGACTAAAGCGCCCAATCCTAGCAAATAAGGAGGTGTAGGAGCGCACGCACGTGCGCGAAAGGGGTATGAGGCGGCCCACAAGCCAGCGCATGACATCCGGGCGTTCGGCGAAAACATGTCGCGCACGTGCGTGCGCTCCTACACCCCCGCCTCGGGTTGGCGCCCCGGGGGCGGGGGCGGCTCAGGCTGGCAGCGACTCCCGGTGCACGCCGCGGACGGCCCGGCCGGACGGATCGGCGGCGGCGGCGAAGGCCGGGTCCCAGGCCAGGGCGGCCGGGGACGAGCAGGCGATGGACTTGCCGCCGGGCACCGTGGCGGCGCAGGCCTCGCCCGGGAAATGCGTCTCGAAGATGCTCCGGTAGAAGAACGCCTCCTTGGTGGCCGGGGTGTTGGTGGGGAAACGGGACGCGGCGGCGGCGAACTCGCGATCGGAGACCATGGCCTCCGCGTGGGCCTTCAGCCCGTCGATCCAGCCGTAGCCGACGCCATCGCTGAATTGCTCTTTCTGGCGCCACAGAATGGCATCGGGCAACACGCCCTCGAACGCCTCGCGCAGCAGGCCCTTCTCGATGCCCTTGCGGGCGACCATCTTGGCCTCGGCGTCGATGGACATCGCCGTCTCCAGGAACGCTGTGTCGAGGAACGGCACGCGTGCCTCGACGCCCCAGGCCGACATGGACTTGTTCGCGCGCAGGCAGTCGTAATAGTGCAAGGCATCCAGCTTGCGCACCGTTTCCTCGTGGAAGGCACGGGCCGACGGCGCCTTGTGGAAGTAGAGGTAGCCACCGAAGATCTCGTCCGCGCCTTCCCCCGAGAGCACCATCTTCACGCCCATCGCCTTGATCCGGCGGGCCAGCAGGAACATCGGCGTGGAGGCGCGGATGGTGGTGACGTCGTAGGTTTCGATATGCCGGATGACTTCGGGCAGCGCGTCCAGGCCCTCCTCGAAGGTGTAACGGAACCCGTGGTGGACCGTGCCCAGCGCCTCGGCGGCGACCTCAGCCGCCTTCAGGTCCGGCGAGCCCTCCAGCCCGATGGCGAACGAGTGCAGGCGCGGCCACCAGGCCTCGCCACGGTCGTCTTCCTCGATGCGCCGGCGTGCGAAGCCCGCCGCCACCGCCGCCACCAGGGAGGAATCCAGCCCGCCGGACAGCAGTACGCCGTAGGGCACGTCGGTCATCATCTGGCGGTGCACTGCCGCCTCGAACGCCGCACGAAGGTCTTTCGGCGAGATGGTCTTTCCGGCGGTGGCGTCGTAGTCGCGCCATGTGGGGGTCCAGTAGCTCACCGCCTCGCCGGTCTCGCTGTCGTAGACATGGCCGGGAGGAAACGGCGCGACATCCGCGCATACGCCTACCAGCGACTTCATCTCGGAGGCCACGCACAGGCGACCGGCACGATCGTGTCCCCAGTACAGCGGACAGACACCGACCGGATCGCGCGCGACGATCAGCCGCTTGCGCCCGGCATCCCATAGGGCGAAGGCGAAGATACCGTTGAGCTTGCCGGGGAAATCGGCGCCGTGCTCGCGGTAAAGCGCGTTGATGACCTCGCAGTCCGAGCCGGTGGTGAAGGCGTAATCGCTGATCGCGCGCAGTTCGCGATGGTTGTAGATCTCGCCGTTCACGGCCAGGGCCAGGTCGCCCTCGGGAGACCGCAGCGGCTGCGCCCCGCTGGCCGGATCGACGATGGCCAGACGCTCGTGCACGAGGATGGCGCCCTCGTCGACATAGACCCCGCTCCAGTCCGGACCGCGATGGCGCTGGCGTTGCGACAGCGCCATGGCCTCGCGGCGCAACGCGAGAAGGTCGTCACCGGCCTGCAGGCCGAACATCCCGAAGATCGAACACATGGTGTTGCTCCTGACTGGCAAGGTTTAAGACATGGGAAGTACGAACACGAACGGCGGAAAACCTACGGACGGACAGAACGAAAAAAAGGCCCGCCTGGTGAGGGCGGGCCTTCGATGTATTCGGTGGTTTCAGTTGCAACCGCCTACACGCCGACCCTCCCGAGGTTCCGGGTATTATTGGTATTGGCGTTATTGGCGGCGAAGCGGCTCATGCCCCGAATAAACCACGATCCCCGCCGCATTGCAACAACCCGCAATCCCTGCCAGATCGTGCGCCGAGGCGTGCCTATCGCGCACGTCGTGCGCTCCTACATCCGGCGTGTGTGCGGGTATCGTTGGATGTCCGCAAAAACAGGTCTTCCCATGCTTAACCTGCTTGCCCTCGCCCTGCTCTCCACCGGCCCCCAGCCCGCGACCGCGCCGGCGTGGCTGCTCGGCGACTGGGAGCCCTACAGCAACGCCTTCACCGGCCTGCGGCTGCTGAGTGTGGGCAAGGACGCGCTCAACTGGCACGGATGTACCGGCGCGCGCTTCGAGGTGATCCAGAGCAAGGATGACCGGCTGACCTTGCGCCTGGCCGGGGACAGCACCTGCCGGCTCGACGACGAGCCACCTTCGCGGATGGACACGGTGCGCTTCACGCTGCGCGAGAACCGTTGCGACCTGGCCGTGTCCATCTACGCCTCGCCGGAGGCGGCCGCGAAAGACCAACCGTCGGCCGAAGGCCTCTACGGCCGGTTGAAGTGCCCGTCAGGGCCGGCGCCTCACGCGGCGGCCAGCCTCTCGACGACGCCACGGTAAGCCTCCGCCGCCCGCGCTTCGGCTACGTGCGCGAAGTCGCGTACGCGCCAGTGACCGCCGACCATGACGTCGCGTACCAGCGGTGTGTTACCGGCGAACAGGAAACTGTCGATCACGTCGGCTTCGCCGCGGGCCGCCAGCAGGGGCGAGGTATCGTCCAGCACGAGCAGATCGGCGCGCGAGCCGCGGGCCAGCCGGCCCACGTTCACCGCAGCAGATTGCGCGCCGCCGTCCAGCGCGCGCTGCCACAACACGGTGCCCACGCTTTCTTCCGGACGACGGGCGGCGACGTTGCGATGCCGCGTGACGAGGCGCTGCCCGTACTCCAGCCAGCGCAGTTCCTCCACCGGCGACACGGAGATGTGCGAATCCGAGCCGATACCCAGCGTGCCACCCGCGTCGATGAACGCTCCCAAGGGGAACACGCCGTCGCCCAGGTTGGCCTCGGTGGTCGGGCACAGGCCGGCGACCGCGCCGGTCTTCGCCAGGCGGTCGGTCTCGTGCGGGGTGAGGTGCGTGGCGTGGACCAGCGTCCACCGCGCATCTACCTCGGCATGATCGAGCAACCACTCGACGGGGCGTGCGCCCCGTGCCGCGAGGCAGTCCTGCACCTCGCCGATCTGCTCGGCGATGTGGATATGGATGGGCATGTCGCGGCATACGCCGGTGGCCAGCAAGGCCCGCATCGCATCCTCGGGTACGGCCCGAAGCGAATGCAGCGCCACGCCGATCCGCAGCATGTCGTCCTGCAAGGGCGCCAGGCGTTCCAGCAGGGCGACATACTGGCCGACATCGTGACGGAACCGCTGCTGGCGCTCGTTGAGGGCACGGCCGTCGAAGCCGCCGGTCATGTACAGCACGGGTAGCAGTGTCAGGCCGATGCCGGCATCGCGAGCCGCCTCGATGAGCGCCAGCGACATCGCCGCGGGGTCCGCGTAGGGCACGCCGCGCGGGCCGTGGTGCAGGTAGTGGAACTCGCAGACCTGGGTATAGCCGGCCTTCACCATCTCGACGTAGACCTGGGTCGCGATGGCCTTCATGTCGTCGGGATCGATCGCCTCGGCGAAGGCGTACATCGTCTCGCGCCAGGTCCAGAAGCTGTCCTCGCCCGGGCCCCGCCGCTCGGCCAGGCCGGCCATCGCCCGCTGGAAGGCATGCGAGTGCAGGTTGGGCATGCCGGGAAGGACGAAACGTCCGACGCGCTCGTGCAGGCCCGGCGCCTCGTCGGCGAAGCGCCCGTTCGCCACGGCGATACCGTCGCCTCCCGCGCGCCATGCGCGGTCGTGCCAGAAGTAGTCGGCGGCAAGCGTGGCATGCGACATGGCGGCAATCCTCGAAAGATGTCCCGTCATGGTATCTCGCGGCGACGCCGCGGCCACGGGCCGGCAGCGTGCTGTCGGCCGCCCGGCCTGCGGGCGCATAATGTGCGGATGACCCCGACCATCCCACCCGAACGCCAGGCGACACCGTCGGCGCGCATGCCGGAGACCCCGTGAGCGACCTGCCTCCCCACGATGACGCGGACGCTCCGCACCACCCGCGCTTCCAGCGCCTGCGCAAGCTGCGCCAGCACGACCTGCTCTCCCCCCTGCAATGGCGGCGACGCGTGCTGTTCTGGACCGGCGCGATCGTGGTCGGCCTGTCCGCAGTCTTTTTCGCCAAGGCGGCGGACTACGCGTTCGAACTCTTCCACAGCGTGGCGTCGCATGGCTGGTGGGTGCCGCTGCTGATCACCCCGCCCATGTTCGCCCTGCTCTGCTGGCTCACCCAGGGCGCGCTGAAGGCGACACGGGGCTCGGGCATCCCGCAGGCCATCGCGGCGCTGAAAGTGGAGGACGAAGACTTCCGCACGCGCCTGCTGGCCCTGCGCGTCGCGCTGGGCAAGATGGCGCTGACGCTGGCGGCACTGCTCGGCGGCGCGTCGGTCGGACGTGAGGGGCCCACGGTGCACGTGGGCGCCGGCCTGCTCTATTCGATGGGACGCCGCTTCGGTTTCGACGATCCCACCGCGGCGGGACGCTTCATCCTCGCCGGCTCCGCCGCCGGCCTGGCCGCCGCGTTCAACACGCCGCTGGCGGGCATCGTGTTCGCCATCGAGGAAATGTCCGGCACGTTCGAGCACCGCATGAGCGGCACGCTGCTGACCGCCGTCTTCGTCGCCGGTGTGGTCTCGCTGGGCGTGCTGGGCAACTATGCCTATTTCGGCGATATCAGCGCGTCGCTTCCGCTCGGTCGCGCGTGGCTGGCCGTACTGCTCACCGGCATCGTCGGTGGCCTGGCCGGCGGACTGTTCGCGCGCCTGATCATTCCCTCGACCCTGGGCCTGCGCGGCATGGTCGGTCGGCTCCGTGCGCGGCAGCCGATCGTGTTCGCCGCCGCCTGCGGCCTGGCGCTGGTGCTGCTGAGCCTGCTGAGCGCCAATGGCCTGTACGGCACCGGCTACGCCCAGGCGCGCGACATCCTGCAGGGCCACAGCGACACCGGCCCGCTGTTCGGCGTGCTCAAGTTCCTCGGCAACATCGCCTCGTCCTGGGCAGGCATCCCCGGCGGCATCTTCTCGCCGGCACTGGCCGTCGGCGCTGGCCTGGGTGGCAACATCGCCCACCTGCTCCCCGGCGCGGACACCTCGGCCGTGGTGCTGCTGGGCATGGCGGCCTACCTCTCCGGCGTGACGCAGGCCCCGCTCACGGCCACGGTGATCTCGCTGGAGCTGACCGCCAACCACATGATGGCGCTGCCGATCATGGCCGCCTGCCTGCTGGCGCGCGGCGCCTCCGCCCTGGTCTGCCGCGTGCCGGTCTACAAGGCCCTGGCGGATGCCCTGATCGTGCAGTACGAAGCCGAACGCGCCCGGCGTGAGCCGACGCCGGCCACGGAACCGGGACACGCGCCATGAGCAACGGGGATCGCTGGGACCACCTGCTGCTCGATGTCGGCCTGGCCACGCTGGCGCCGACCGGCACGGCCTATGGCGCCATGGAGGACGCTGCGATCGGCTGGCGGGACGGCGTGATCACGTTCGTGGGCCCACGTGCCGAGCTTCCCGGCGACCCGCATGCGCTCGCCCATCGGGTCGAATCGCTGCCCGGCCATTGGGTCACTCCCGGCCTGGTCGACTGCCACACGCATCTCGTCTTCGGCGGCGAACGTTCCCGCGAGTTCGAGCAACGGCTGGAGGGCGCGACCTACGAGGAGATCGCCCGCGCGGGCGGCGGCATCGTGTCCAGCGTGCGGGATACGCGCGCCGCGGGCGAGGATGAATTGCTGCGCCAATCGCTGCCGCGTGCGCAGGCCCTGCTGGCCGACGGCGTGACCACCCTGGAAATCAAGTCGGGCTATGGCCTGGCGCCCGATGCCGAACGGCGCATGCTTCGCGTCGCCCGTCGCATCGGCGAGATGCTGGGCATCGATGTGCGCACCACCTTCCTCGGCCTGCACGCGCTGCCGCCGGAGTACGCTGGCCGCCGCGACGACTACGTCGCGCTGGTCTGCGACAGCATGTTGCCCGCGTTGGCCGACGAGGGCCTCGTGGATGCCGTGGATGCCTTCTGCGAGGGCATCGGTTTCACGCACGCGGAAACCGAGCGCGTGTTCGCCCGGGCCGCGACCCTGGGCTTGCCGGTGAAACTGCATGCCGAGCAGTTGTCCGACCTGGGTGGCGCGGCCCTGGTCGCCCGCTATGCCGGCCTTTCCGCCGATCACCTGGAGTGGACCAGCGACGAGGGCGTGCGCGCCATGGCCGCGGCCGGCACCGTGGCGGTGCTGCTGCCGGGCGCGTACTACGCGCTGCGTGACACGCGCCCGCCGCCGATCGCCCGCTTTCGGGAACACGGCGTGGCCATGGCGGTGGCCACCGATCTCAATCCCGGCACCTCCCCGCTACTGTCGCTGCGCCTCGCGATGAGCATGGCCTGCACGCTGTTCCGCCTCACGCCCGAGGAAGCCCTGCGCGGGGCGACGGTGCACGGCGCCCGTGCCCTCGGGCTGGACGATCGCGGCACCCTGGAAACCGGCAAGCGCGCGGACCTGGCGGTCTGGCGTGTCAGGCACCTTCCCGAGCTGTGCTACTGGATCGGCGGCACGCTGCTGCGCGAAAGCTGGATCGCCGGCGTGCGGGTGTCGTCGCCCAGGGCCTGACCGCCACGGGCAACATCCGGACGATTTTTCCGAAAACTTCCATCGATCGCACGGGCGACGCGCTCTAACATCGCGGTCCCTTCGCCCATCCGGGCGTTGGCGACCCTGGCTGTCGAGGATCGTCGATGTTGCGGCCTGCCGCCTGTCTCACGCTGCTGGTCTGTCTGCTCACGGGCTGTGCCGGCGCCGACGACCCGGACGACCGGCGTGCACGCCGCGCCCGGCAGATGCGCGATGTATCGCGCATGCTCGACGCCATGGAACACCCCGACCGGCCACCCGGTCCACGCGAAACCGCCTCGCTCCCCGCGGGCGCGCCCGCTGCACCGGGCGTCGGCTCCACACCCAGGCGTCTCCCGTGGCAAAGCGGATCGGGGATGGTCGCGGCAGCCATTGCCCTGGGCCTGCTGGGCCTGGCCGCGGCCAGGCCGCTGGTCCGGCGCCGGCGCCTGCGCCGGTCGCGGCGCCTCAAGGAAGCACCCTCCGCCGCCGTGCACTTCGCGGAAACCCCGGTCATGCCTATCCAGGGCATAACGGGCGCCCAGGCCCGTCCCACGTGGATCTACCGCACCTCGCCTTACGAGACGCCCCTGCTGCACATGGTGCCGGAGCCCGTCGACCTGCTACCGCCCTGGCCGCCCGAACCCGACCCCTCGGATGCGCTGGCCCTGGCACGCACGGCGCTGCAGCGGGCGCGATCGCTCACCGGCGTCGAGGCGGACGATGCCTGCTCGTTCGCGCTCATGCATGCGTTCCTCGCCGAACAGGAGCCCTCGCTGCGCGCGGAAGCCGCCGCATGCCGCCAGGAAGCCACGGCCCTGTACGAAGCCTTGCCGCATCGTCGGCACTGACCCGACCACCACCAACGAAAAACCCCGCCGAAGCGGGGTTTCTCGTCTCACGCAAGGCGGGCTTTACGCCTTCTTGCGCGGCGCGGCCTTCTTGGCAGCGGCGGCGGCAGGCTTAGCGGCAGCCGGCTTGGCCACGGCGGCGCCGGTGACGACGTCGACGTGCGGACGGGCATTGCCGTAGCTGGAACGGTAGATCTTGCCGCGACGGGTGCGGCGGTCGCCCTTGCCCATGGGAAACTCCTTGATTCGGAATGATGAAGAGGATCGGCCGGCCATCGTATCAGCGGCGGCGCAAATGGCAAGCACCGCCCTTGGGCGGCAGGGTCAGTGGGCGTGGCTGCCGCCGTCCTGGCCACAGCCTTCTAGGTCGTCCTGGCAGTGGCCGGGATCCACCTGAACGGTGGCGTGGCCTACGCGCCAGCGCTCGCTGAGGGTCGTCTTGATCGCGGTCAGCACCCGCCCGACATCGGCGCCCGGGGCCAGTCCCGCATGCAGGGTTGCCATGCGCGAGCCCGACGTGACCTGCCAGATGTGTACGTGGTGGATGTCGACAATGGCCGGGTCCGCCGCCATCAGCTGCCGTTGCACGTCAGCCAGGTCGACCCCATCCGGCGTGCCTTCCAGCAGGATGTGCCCGGAACGTCGCACCAGCGACCACGCGCTGCGCAGGATCAGCAGGGAGACCAGTATGGAAAGGACCGGGTCGGCCCAATTCCAGTCCATCCAGCGCACGGCCAGGGCGGCGAGGACGGCCGCCACCGAGCCCAGCAGGTCGCCCAGCACGTGCAGGCTTGCGCCGGCGATGTTGACATCGTCGGGGTCGTGGCCGTGCAGGGTGCGCAACACGATGACATTGGCGGCCAGGCCGACCAGCGCGACTGCCAGCATGATGCCGGAAAGAATGGGCGCGGGATGGAACAGACGCATTACCGCTTCGTACACGATGAAGGCGACCAGGGCGAACTGGGTCAGCGCGTTGACGAAGCCGGCCAGGACCTCGATACGGCCATAGCCGTAGGTGCGCCGGGCATCGGCCGGCCGTGCGGCGAAGCGCGCGCCCAGGAAGGCCAGCAGCAACGCCAGCGCATCCACCAGCATATGGCCGGCATCGGCCAGCAGGGCCAGGGAGCCTGAGGCCAGTCCGCCCGCCGCCTCGACGACGAGCATGATCGTGGTCAGGACGAAGGCGAACAGCAGCTTGCGCTCGCTGCCACCGGCGGCGTGGGCATGGTCGTGGTCGTGCGAATGGGCGTGATCGTGTGACATGGGCGGAAGGCTAGGCGCCGGGGCCGCGGTTACACAATCACGGGTGGACGCAGGACGGCCCGTGGATGTGCCCCGCATGATCGCCGTGGTCGACGCGCAGGTTGACGAAGTGCGCCGAGGCCACCAGCAGGCCCCCGCAGGTCACCAGCGCGCTATGCACCAGCAGCGAGCCCTCATGCAGCACAGTGACGCCCGCCACCAGCAGGACGAGACCGGGCAGCGCCAGCATCAGCGGCAGGCGCCGGCGGTGCCGCCGGTAACCAGAGACCAGCGCCAGCGTCGCCAGTACGCAGGCGAAGCCGACGAAGCCTGCTTCGAAGCGGTGATCCGCCAGGAACGACAGGCCCAGCACGGGCAGCAGCGCAATCACGAACGGCATGGCCGCGCAGTGGATCGCGCACAGGAACGACGCCGTGGCGCCGAAACGATCGGCCACATGCCACCAGCGGCGGGGCGTGGCGGCATCGTCGGAATCGAGGCGAAGGTCGGTCATGGGATGCATAGCGTGACTTCTTGCACAGGTCCAGGCAAGTGATGATACTTTATAACATCTCAGAACACACCATGGAGTGACCTCCCGATGCGCCGAACCCTTCTCGCCCTGACGCTCGCCACCACGTTCGGTAGCGCCGTTCCCGCCATGGCCGAAGATGCGCCGCAGGATGCCACCGCCCCCGCCTCACCCAAAGAGGGCCAAGGCAAGTCGCGCAAGAACGCCGACAAGCTGGACGCCATCGTGGTGAACGCCGTGCCGCTGGGCCAGAGCGCGGACCAGATCGTCGCGCCCGTGGCGGTACTGGCGGGCTCCGCCCTCGACGACGCGAAGGCCGTGTCGCTGGGCGAGACGGTGTCGGCCATTCCGGGCGTGCAGAGTTCGGCCCTGGGCACCGCCGTGGGTCGTCCGATCATCCGCGGTCTGGATGGCCCGCGCGTCGCGGTACTGGAGAACGGCCTGTCCTCGCAGGATGTTTCGAACGTCAGCCAGGATCACGCGGTCACCCTGGAGCCGTTCCTGGCCGACCAGATCGAGGTGCTCAAGGGCCCGGCCACCCTCCTCTACGGCTCCGGCGCCATCGGCGGCGTGGTCAACGTCGTCGACGGTCGCGTGCCCGAGAAGGCACCCGACAACGGCTTCGCCGGCCGCGCGGAGTTGCGCCACGATTCCGTCTCCGACGGCAAGACCGGCCTGCTCCGCCTCGACGCGGGTAACGATACCTTCGCGATCCACGTGGACGGCATGCATCGCGACAACGAGGATTACGACATCCCCGGCGGCACGCTGGCCAACAGCGCGGTGAAGACCACCTCCGGTGCCGTCGGTGCGTCGGTACTCGGCTCGTGGGGCTATGTGGGCGTGTCGGTGTCGCGCTTCATGGACCTCTACGGCAGCCCCGCCGAACCCGGCGATGCGGCCGAGGGCGAGGACCCGGTACACATCAAGATGGCGCAGACCAACTACAGCCTGAAGGGCGGCCTGGTCCAGCCCATCGACGGCATCGCCAGGGTCGAGTTCAACCTGGGGCATGGCGCCTACCAGCACGTGGAATACGAAGGCGACACGCCGGGCACCACGTTCACGACCAACAGCAACCAGGGCCGCCTGGTCGTCACGCACGAGGAATTCGCCGGCTGGAACGGCGCGTTTGGCGTACAGACGCAACATCGCCGGTTTTCCGCGGTGGGCGAGGAAACCTTCGTCCCGCCAACGACGACCAAGGGCGCGGGCGTCTTCCTTACCGAGCAGCGCGAATTCGGACCGGTGAAAGTGGAACTGGGTGCGCGCCACGACAAGCAGGACGTCGAGCCCGACAACGGCGCGAAGCGCAACTACAGCCCCAACAGCTTCTCGGCCGGTGCCGCCTGGCGCTTCGCGGATCAATGGCACCTGTCGCTCAACCTCGATCACGCCGAACGCGCGCCGTCGGAGGAAGAACTCTTCGCCAACGGCCCGCACGCCGCATCCAATACGTTCGAGATCGGCAGCGACCTCAACAAGGAAAAATCGAACCAGGCGGAACTGGGCCTGCATTTCCATGGCGATGCGGTCGAGGGCAAGGTGGCGGTGTACTACAACAAGTACAAGAACTTCATCTACCTGGCCGACACCGGTGAAGTGCAAGACGATCTGCCCGTGCGTATCTGGTCGCAGAACGATGCGACCTTCCGCGGCGCGGAGGCGGAAGCGACCTTCCACCTGGCCAAGGGCACGTCGGGCAACTGGGACCTGCGCGTGTTCGGCGACACGGTACGCGCCACGTTGTCAGATGGCGCAGGCAACGTGCCGCGCATCCCCGCCGGCCGGTTGGGTTCCACGCTGAGCTGGAGCGCCGATAGCCTGCGCGCCAGCCTGGGCGCGGTGCGCTACATGAAACAGGACAAGATCGCCGCGTTCGAAACGGATACGGCGGGCTACACCCTGGTCAACGCGCACGTTGCGTGGACCTTCGTCAACGACGATCGCAGCCAGTGGGAAGCCTTCGTCGACGGCAACAACCTGACCAACCAGACGGCGCGCCCCGCCACCTCGTTGTTCAAGGACGTGGCACCCATGCCCGGTCGCAACATCTCGGTGGGCGTGCGCGCGTTCTTCTGAGTGACCGACCCGGACGCCCCCCTCCCGGCCCGGTCGGAAACGGAACGGGGCATCGCAGTGATGCGACGCCCCGTTTTTTTTGCGCCGGAGCCCTAACGTGGCGTAGGAGCGCACGATGTGCGCGATAGGGTTTCTAGCGGCAGTTCTTGCAGATGCCGTGGACTTCGAGCGTCTGCGCCTGTGGCCGAAAACCCAGCGCTCGGGCCTGCGCCTCGATCAGTTCGGCAACGCGTTCGTCGCAGACTTCCTGCGCGCAGTGGCACTTGTCGCAGATGAGGAACGGCACCTGGTGCGCTTCCGCCGGATGGTGGCAGGACACATAGGCGTTGATCGACTCCAGCTTGTGGATGAAGCTGTTTTCCAGCAGGAAATCGAGCGCGCGATAGACCGTGGGCGGCGCCGCGTTGCCGTGTTTCTCGCGCAGGCGATCCAGCAGGTCGTAGGCCTTGATCGGCTTGCCCGCGCCGGCGACCAGTTCGAGCACCTCGCGCCGCAGGGGCGTGAGGCGCAGGCCGCGCTGGATCGACGCCTGCTCGACCGCCGCGACGAAGCCGCGGGCATCGTCGTGGTGGTCGTGGGCGTGTTTATGGACTGCGGGCGTGGTCACATCGATATCCTCGTGTGCGTCATCCTAACATGCGGGCCGTTCAGCGCTTTTTCGACCCTGGGAGTGGCGGCGGCAAGCGTGGCGGCTTGCTAGGAAGGAACGGCACCACCCAGCCGAAGGGGCCCAGCACCAGCGCGGCGACGATACCGGCGACGAGGCGACCGCGCCACCAGCCGAGCGCGGCACCGACCACGATGAACACGACCTGCCACAGGATCAGTTCGCCCCATGGCACCAGCCGCATAAGGTTGGCGAAGATCGCCAGGAACGCACCGGGGGCGTCGGGGTCGACGCCCTGCATCGCCCGGGCGAGCAGTTCATCCACGGGCGCGGGCGCACGCCTCGTCGATCCGTGACAGCGCGCCGTCGCGGCCCGCCAGGTAGATGGTGTGCTCGATCGACGGCGAGACCTGGGTGCCGGTCATGGCCACGCGCAGCGGCGCGGCCACCTTGCCCATGCCCAATTCCAGCGCGGCGGCCACACGCTCGACGGCGCCATGCACCGCTTCGGGCGTCCACTCGGCAAGCGCGGCAAGTTCGGCCCTGGCCTGTTCGAGTGCCGCCACCGCGGTATCGGTGCGCAGGTGTTTTTCGACCGCCTTGTCATCCCACGCCACGATCGGGCCGTACCAGATCTTTGCGCGCTCGGCCATTTCCTTGAAGGTCTGCACGCGATCGCGCAACGCCACCACGACATCCGCGGGGCTCGGACCCTGCGAGGCGTCGATGCCGATCTTCGCCAGGTGCCAGGCCAACTCGGGACCGAGCGTGGCGGGGTCGTCGTGCTTGAGGTAATGCTGGTTCAGCCATGACAGCTTGGTGACATCGAAACGCGACGCAGCCTTGTTGACGTCGGCCACGTCGAACAGCGTTTTCATGTCGTCGACGGAGAAGATTTCCTGGTCGCCGTGCGACCAGCCCAGCCGGACCAGGTAATTGAGCAGCGCGTGCGGCAGGAAGCCGTCGTCGCGGTACTGCATGACGCTGACCGCGCCATGGCGCTTGGACAGCTTCTGCCCGTCCGGGCCGAGGATCATGGGCAGGTGGGCGAACTCGGGCACGGGTGCGCCCAGCGCCTTGTAGATGTTGATCTGGCGCGGCGTGTTGTTGACGTGGTCGTCGCCGCGGATCACCTCGGTGATACCCATGTCGATGTCGTCGACCACCACGGCGAAGTTGTAAGTCGGGAAACCATCCGAACGGAAGATGACCAGATCGTCCAGTTCTTCGTTGGACCACTCGATGCGACCCTTGACCTTGTCGTCGAACACCACCGACCCCGTGGACGGGTTCTTGAAACGGATGACGCGGTTGGGGTCGTCGCGCAGCGGCTCGTTACGGTCGCGGTAATAGCCGTTGTAACGCGGCTTGACGCCCGCCTCCATGGCGGCGTTGCGCATGGCCTCGATCGCTTCCTTGGTTTCGTAGGCGTAATACGCCTTGCCCTCGCGCAGCAGCTGGTCGGCCACCTCGCGATAGCGATCCATGCGCTGGGTCTGGTAGTACGGACCTTCGTCGTGGCCGAGGCCCAGCCACTGCATGCCGTCGAGGATGGCCTGCACGGCCTCCTGGGTGGAGCGCTCGCGGTCGGTGTCCTCGATGCGCAGCACGAATTCCCCGCCGCGGCGACGCGATTCCAGCCAGCAATACAACGCGGTGCGGGCACCGCCGATGTGGAGGTAGCCCGTGGGGCTGGGAGCGAATCGGGTGCGGACGGTCATCGTGGGGATCATCGGGCTGACAAGACCGGGATTTTAACCGATACGCTTGGCGCGCGTCGTAACCGCGCGGTCATCTGGCCATCATGCCCGCGACATGCCCGCACGCAAGGATGGCTCAGGCTCAGGACACAAGGGGCACCGCCATGCGACTCGGCATCGTTACCGAGACCTACGCACCGGACGTGAACGGGGTTGCCCTGACCGTCCAGTCGCTGGCCCGCGGCATGCTGCGGCGGGGCCATACGGTCGACCTCATCCGTCCGATCCACCCGGATGCACCGGCCTCGGCGGATGCCGGCATGGATGTACTGGCGGTGGAAGCCGCCGCCGTTCCCCGCTACGACAGCCTACGCTTCGGCTTGCCCTCCCGCTTCCGCCTCGAACGCCGCTGGCGCTCCGATCGCCCGGACGCGATCTACGTGGCCACGGAAGGCCCGCTGGGCTGGAGCGCGGTCAGTGCCGCGCGCCGCCTGGGCATCCCCGTTGCCACCGGCTTCCATACCCGCTTCGATTTCTACGTCGGCCATTACGGCTTCGGCGCGCTGACGCCCCTGGTACGCCAGTACCTGGCTCGCTTCCACCGCCGCGCGCACGCCACGCTGGTGCCGACCGGCCATCTGGCCGCCGAACTGAACGACCTGGGCGTGCACGACGTGCGCGTGCTGCGTCGCGCGGTGGACACGCAACGCTTCCACCCGGACCGCCGCGACGACCGCCTCCGCGACGCCTGGGGCGCCGTTCCCGACGCGCCGGTGATGCTCAGCGTGGGCCGCCTCGCCCCGGAAAAGAACCTGCAGGTGGTCGTCGATGCCTATCGTGCCCTGCAACGACGCGTGCCGACGGCCCGCTGCGTGATGGTGGGCGACGGTCCGGCACGCGCCGCGCTGGAAGCCGCCCATCCGGACATCGTCTTCCCCGGCACGCGCCGTGGCGACGAACTGGCGGCGTGCTACGCCAGTGCCGATCTTTTCGTGTTCCCCAGCCTCACCGAAACCTTCGGCAACGTGGTGCTGGAAGCCATGGCCTCGGGGACGCCAGTGGTCGCCTACGCCGAAGCCGCCGCGCGGGAGTTCATCCGCAACGGGCAGAACGGCATCCGCGTGGCGCCGGGCAACGAAGGTGGCCTGATCGAACGCGCCGCGGTGCTGGGTGCGGACCTGCTCGCCTGCCGTTCCATGGGCAACGCCGCACGCGCATCGTTGGCCGGTTCGTCCCCGGACTCGGTCATCGCGGAGTTCGAATTGATCATGACATCCCTGTCCGAGGAGAACGTCCATGCATCGCGTACCGCCGTCGCCGCGTAGGGCCAACCTCGACCGCCGCATGTGCGTCGCCGCCAACCGGTGGGGCGCACGCCGGGCCATCGGGATCTTCTTCGGTGCCGTCAGCCGGCTGGGCGACGGCGTGTTCTGGTACGCGCTGATGAGCGTCATCGCCCTGGTCGGCGGCTGGCACGGCGTGGCCGTGGCGCTGCAGATGGCCGTCACCGGGCTTACCGCGCTGATGCTCTACCGCGTGCTGAAGCGCTGGACGCGTCGTCCGCGACCGTTCCGCACCTGCCCCGGCGTCATCGCGCATATACCGCCCCTGGACGAGTTCAGTTTTCCTTCGGGGCACACCCTGCAGGCCGTGTCGTTCACCGTCGTGGCGGTGGCGCACTACCCGATGCTGGCACCGTTCCTGATCGGCTTCGCCGCGCTGGTCGGCGCATCGCGCGTGGTGCTGGGGCTGCATTACCCCAGCGACGTGCTGGCGGCCACCGTGATCGGTGGCGCCTTGGGTACGCTGTCGCTGTGGGCGGAGCGCGTGCTGGTCTGATCGATCAGGCGACGGCGCGCGGCGCCTTGCCGAGGATGCCGAGGACCGAGCCCAGCGTGTCGCGCATCTCGCGACGGTCGACGACCATGTCGAGCGCGCCGTGTTCGACCAAGAAGTCCGGACGCTGGAAGCCTTCCGGCAGGGTCTCGCGCACGGTCTGCTCGATGACGCGGGGGCCGGCAAAGCCGATCAGGGCCTTGGGCTCGGCGACGTTGAGGTCGCCCAGCATGCCCAGACTGGCCGAGACGCCACCGGTGGTCGGGTGGGTCAGCACCGAGATGTAGGGCACGCCGGCATCGCGCATGCGCGCCAGGGCGGCCGAGGTCTTGGCCATCTGCATCAGCGAGAACAGGCCTTCCTGCATGCGTGCGCCACCCGTGGCGGCGAAGCAGACCAGCGCACTACGATCGGCCAGGGCCTTCTCGGCGGCGCGGGCGAACTTCTCACCCACCACCGAGCCCATCGAACCGCCCATGAAGGCGAATTCGAAAGCGACCGAGACCACCGGACGCTCCAGCAGGCGACCGGACATCGCGATCAGCGCGTCGCGCTCGCCGGTGGACTTCTGTGCGGCGACGACGCGGTCCTTGTACTTCTTCTGGTCCTTGAACTTCAGCGCGTCGACGGCCTCGAGCTTCGGCCACAGCTCGGTGGCGCTGCCCTCGTCGAAGAACGCATTGAGGCGCACGCGCGCCGATATGGCGTGGTGATGCCCGCACTTGGGGCACACCATCAGCGATTTCTCGAGCTCGGGTTTGTAGAGCACGGTGCCGCAACCGGCACACTTCTCCCACACACCTTCGGGCACCTTGCCCTTGCCGGCGGCCGCGCTGGGTGCGCGGGTCTTCGGCGTCATGATTTTCTGCAGCCAGTTCATGGTGGTTCTCCGAAAGGGTGGTGCGGATCAGCGCGCGTCGAGCGCGGCGCGGATGGGCGCAAGGAAATCGTGCGCGCGGCGGGCGGCATCGTCGGCAGACGCGGCGCCGGCCAGGCGATCGACCAGCGCGCTGCCGATGACCACGGCATCGGCGAAGGCCCCGATCGCCACGGCGCTGGCCGCGTCGCGCACACCGAAACCGACGGCCACCGGCGCGTTGGACCGCGCCCGGATACCGGCCACGCGCTCGGCGATGTCGCCGGTGCTGAGCTGGGCCGACCCTGTGATCCCGGCGAACGACACATAATACAGGAAGCCCGAAGCCGCCTTGCAAAGGGCGTTCAGCCGGGTTTCCACGGTCGTGGGCGAGGCCAGCACGATCTGGTGCAGCCCCGCCGCGCGCAGGGGCTCCAGGACGTGGGATTCCTCCAACGGGCAGTCCACCATCAGCAGGCCGTCGACGCCTTTCTCCGCGGCGTCCTCGGCGAACTCCGCGTAACCGTACATCTCCACCGGGTTGAGATAACCCATGAGGACGATCGGCGTCTCGTTGTCGGTCTCACGGAACGCCGCGACCCAGGCCAGCACGTTGTTCAGGCCTACGCCCTGGGCGATGGCCCGCTCGCTGGCGTGCTGGATGACCGGACCATCCGCCATGGGATCGGAGAACGGCACGCCCAGCTCGATGACGTCGGCGCCGGCGGCCACCAGCGCATGGAGCATGGGGACCACGGCGTCAGGCAGGGGATCGCCCGCGGTGACGAAGGTGATCAGGCCGGTGCGGCCGGCGGCTTTCAGGGCGGCGAAGCGCGTGTCGAGGCGGTTCATCAGAGCAGGATCCCCTCGCGCTCGGCGATGGTGTGCACATCCTTGTCGCCACGCCCCGAGAGGTTGGCCAGCACCAGGCCGTCCTTCGGCAGTTCACGCGCCAGCTTGATCGCCTGGGCGATGGCGTGGCTGGACTCCAGCGCCGCCAGGATGCCTTCGGTGCGGGCCAGCAGGTGGAAGGCCTCGAGGGCTTCGTCGTCGGTGACGCCGACGTATTCCGCCCGGCCGGCATCTTTCAGGAACGCGTGTTCCGGACCGACGCCGGGGTAGTCGAGACCGGCCGAGACGGAGTGCGTTTCCACGATCTGGCCGTTGGCGTCCGACAGCACGTAGGTACGGTTGCCGTGCAGCACGCCAGGCTTGCCGGCCGCCAGCGAGGCGGCATGGCGGCCCGTGGCGATGCCGTCGCCCGCGGCCTCGGCGCCGACGATGCGCACGTCGCGGTCGTTGAGGAAGGCGTGGAACAGCCCGATGGCGTTCGAACCACCACCGACGCAGGCGGTGATGACGTCCGGCAGGCGACCGAACTGCTCGAGGGTCTGCTCACGCGCCTCGCGACCGGCGATGGCGTTGAAGTCGCGGACCATCTGCGGGTACGGGTGCGGGCCGGCGACGGTGCCGATGATGTAGAAGGTGTCGGTCACGTTGGTGACCCAGTCGCGCATGGCCTCGTTGAGGGCATCCTTTAGGGTCTTGGAGCCGGACGTGACCGGCACCACCTCGGCGCCGAGCAGGCGCATGCGATAGACGTTGATCTTCTGCCGCTCGATGTCCACCGCGCCCATGTAGACGATGCACTTCAGGCCCAGGCGGGCGGCCACGGTGGCGCTGGCCACGCCGTGCTGGCCGGCGCCGGTCTCGGCGATGATGCGGGTCTTGCCCATGTGCCGGGCGACCAGCGCCTGGCCCACGGTGTTGTTGATCTTGTGCGCGCCGGTGTGGTTGAGGTCCTCACGCTTGAGGATGATGCGCGCGCCACCGACGTGGCGGGTCAGGCGCTCGGCCAGGTAGACCGGGCTGGGACGGCCGACGTAATACTTGAGGTCGCGGTCGAGCTCGGCGATGAAGGCGGGATCGACACGCAGCTTCTCGTACGCCGCGGTCAGCTCGGCCAGCGGTTCCATGAGCGTCTCGGCCACGTAGATGCCGCCGTAGTCGCCAAAACGGCCGTGCGCGTCGGGGTAGGCGTGGAAATCCGTGATCTCGGTCATTGCGTTCTCGCTATCGTCGTACGGCGGACATGAAGCGTTCCATCTTAGCCGCTTCCTTGATGCCCGGCGAAACCTCGATGCCGCTGGAGACATCCACCGCCCACGGCCGCGCGATGCGGATGGCGTCCGCCACATTGTCTGCGTCCAGGCCGCCGGCCAGGATCAACGGCTGCGCAAGATCCTGCGGCATGGTCGACCAGTCGAACCGCTGCCCGCTGCCGCCCTGCTCGCCCAGGCCGTGCCCGTCCAGCAGCAGCCCCGCGGCGCCGGGAAACAGGTGCAGCCGGGCCAGGGCCGGCGCGCCCTCGCCCATCGCGATGGCCTTGGTATAGCGCACGCCATGGGCGGCGCACTGCGCGTCGGTTTCCGTGCCGTGGAACTGGAGCATGTCCGGGCGTACCACCCTGACCACTTCATCGATGAAGGCGGGCTCGTCATCCATCACCAACGCCACGACGCTGACATAGGGCGGCACGGCGTCGCGCAGGCGCGCCGCCGCCAGGGGATCGACGAAGCGCTTGCTCCGGCGCGTCATCACCAAACCGACGGCGTCCACGCCGAGGCGTACCGCCAGCTGCACGTCGTCGATGCGGGTCAGGCCGCAGAACTTGATCCGGGTCATAGCGTCACTTCCCGTGGAAGCCCCCAGTGGGCTTCATAAAGCGGACCGAGGAAGGTCAGGCCTTCCGCGGGCGCGGTGGCACCGGCCACCTCGCGGTCGCGGCCGGCCAGCAGCTCGGCCATCCAGCCGACGGCTTCCTCGCCGCGGCCGATCCGCAGCAAGGACCCGACGATGTTGCGGACCATGTGGTGCAGGAAGGCGTTGGCCTCGATCTCCACCACCACGTGGATATCCTCGCGGAACACCCGGATGGCGCGCACGTTGCGCCGTGCATGCGCGGCCTGGCAGGAAATGGCACGGAACGCCGTGAAGTCGTGCTCACCCACGATCGCCTGCGCCGCCTCGTGCATGGCCTCCGCATCGATCTGCCGCCGCTCCCAGGCGACGAACCGCGCGTCCAGCGCGGGGCGCACGAAGCGCGGCAGGATGCGATAGCGATAGCGACGGGCCCGCGCCGAGAAACGCGCATGGAACTCATCGGCCACCGGCTGCGCCCAGGTGACCGCGACGCTGTGCGGCAGGTTGGAGCACGCACCGAGTATCCAGCCGCGCATGTCGCGCACCACCTCGGTATCGAAATGGACCACCTGGCAGCGCCCGTGCACGCCGGCATCCGTGCGGCCGGCCGCGGTGACCTCCACCGGCGCGTGGGAAACGAAGCCGAGCGCCTTCTCCAGCGCACCCTGCACGGTCTTCGCATGGCTGAGCCGCTGCCAGCCGAAGAAATCGGTGCCGTCGTATTCGACGCCAAGGGCGATGCGCATGGGAAAGGTGTCGGGGGCCGTGGAAACCGCCAAGGGTACCATTCGCGCGCCAGGCGGTGCGTTCGGGGGCGTAGGGACACACCCACGCCGACCCGGGGTTGCCACAATCACGCCTCCGGGAGGCCCCGTGCGGCCCGCATGCTCGCAGCGGACTACCGATCACGCAGGCCTTACCCCATGGCATCGTTAACCTACACACGCCTCCTTTGCGCCCTACTCGTCCCGATAGCCTTCGCCTGTACCGCGGCGCCAGCCAGCGACGCCGCCCGGGGCGAAGCGACCGCACGACCCGCGACGACGGCATCGAACGCGTCGTACCGGATGTCCACGGACCTGCGCCGGAACATCGCCGCAAGCCCATCATGGACCGCGCCGCAGAAGCCCTTCCGCATCTACGGCAATACGTGGTTTGTCGGCCCCAGGGGTCTGGGCGTTTTCCTCATTGCGTCGCCTGCAGGACACATCCTGATCGACGGGGGCGTGCCGGGCGATGCTGCCCTGATCGAGGCGAACCTGCGCCAACTAGGCATACGCCTGCACGACATCAAATGGATACTCAACACGCACGCGCACTCCGACCATGCAGGCGACCTGGCCCGATTGGCCGCCGATACGGGCGCACAGGTGATCGCCAACACGGCCGATGCCGCCTTGTTGGAACGTGGCGGTACCGACGATCCCCAGTACGGTGACCGGTTCGCTTTCCCGCCCGTGCGCGTGGACCGAACGGTCGTGGACGGCGACGTGCTGCACCTGGGCGACCTGACGGTAACGGCCCACGCGACACCTGGCCATACCAAGGGCAACACGACCTGGACATGGACATCCTGCGAGGGAAAGCGCTGTCTTGCCGTGGTCGACGTGGGCAGCCTTTCCGCCCCAGGCTTCCATCTGGTAGGAAATGCCCGATATCCCGACATCGTCCGGGATTTCGAACACAGCTTTGCCGTCGTCGCCGACCTGCCCTGCGATATCCCCATCGCCCCGCATCCGGAGATGGTCGATTTCTGGGAACGCGTCGCAAAGCGCAAGCAAGACGGCACGGACGCCATGATCGACCCCGCCGGCTGCCGCGCCTATGCCACCGACGCACGGCAAAACTTCGAGGCCGAACTGGCCACCCAACAAAAGTCCATGCCGGCCGCCCAACAAAAACCCGGACTGGCCACCCACCAAACGCCCGGACTGACTACCCAACAAATGCCCAGGTAGGAGCGGACGATGTACGCGAACCCTCAAGGCATCCGCCACGAAAGAAGCCCTGCACAACATCAACGCAGGCGTCTCACACCGCAACACGAAGCCAGCTCTTCAGACAACGAGTCTCACCCACGTCTCCGTTTGGTCGTCATGAAGATCAACCTGGTCCACCCAGCTTCAGGCGACGAGAGGCTCAGCGCTTACATGCACCAATGCCCGCGCATGGATCGTGGCCTTCACAAGTTCGGCAAAAATGCCGGACAGTACATTCATGCTCGGATTGCCGCGAGGCGAAAGCATCCGATGTAACGATTTGGACGGCGTTCCCGTGGCCTGGGCGAGGGTTTCGAATCCGACCAATCCATGGGTGAGGTCACGCATGAGGAGGCGTGCAGCCTCGGCTTCACCATTCACCATGAGTGCCATGGCTTCGTCAAGAAGCGCGCTTGCGAATTCAGGATCTTCTTTGATGCGATTCGCGATGGTTTCGCGATAGTCTACTGTCAGTGCCATAAAGGCTCCTTGATCAGGATGTTCATACCGTCATTTGGACGGCTATTTTTTCTTGCCGGCTTTGCTGGTTTTATTTCCTACGTGTTTGCTGGCAATTTTTTCTGCTGATCTGACCCACTTCGTAGCTGCTTTTTTGCGCACTTTATATTCCGCGGCCAGCGCCGCCGCCGCATTGACTGCAGCAGACTGATCGCCTTTGTCGCTGCCACCGAGCATAACTACGAGCCGGTCACCGTCCTGGTGTACATAAAGGCGAATTCCAGGACCCCAATCGATTTTCCACTCAGCCAACGCATTGCCAATGCCTTTGAGATTTGAGGTATTGCCCGCCGCCATACGGGCAACGGCCGTGGCCGCTTTGGCGGCGGCAGGCGCGGCGAGGCTGTTGAACCATTCACGGTAATAGTTGCGCCCGTCGTCTGCGACGTATTCCTGAATTGTGACCATCCACCAATCCTTTGTTCAGGAGGATATGGTGCCATATATGTTACCATAAGGCAAACGCAACGCATGTGTAGGAGCGGACGATGTCCGCGAACCCTCAAGGCATCCGCCACGAAGGAAGCCCTGCACAACATCGACTCAGGCGTCTCCACCCGAAAAACGAATACATCGTGCAACGCGGCGAGGAGGCGTCGGGTGGTCACGCTCTGAGCGAGTTCGGCCGCTTGCGGCCGCTGCCCGAGCGCACAGTGTGACCACCCGGCGCCTCCTTCGCCGGCTGTTCGGCATAGGAAGCGCAGTGTGCAGTCAGGCGCGCCAGCGAGGATGGTACCTTCCGCCGGCATGCCAGCGACGGCGTCGCATGCACCGGCAAGCGCATCTCCACCACGTCCCCATCGCAACAACACAGAAGGCAAGCCATGGCGCTCATAGGAAAGCTGTTCGACGGACCGCTCGACCTGATCGGCGATGTGCACGGCGAAATCGAGGCACTGCATCAGCTTCTTTCCCGCATGGGCTACGACGCACAGGGCCACCACCCCGAGGGGCGACGCCTCGTCTTCGTCGGTGACCTGTGCGACCGCGGCCCGGACAGCCCCGCCGTGCTCGACCTGGTTGGCGCGCTGGTCGCCGCGGGACGTGCGCAATGCGTACTCGGCAATCACGAGCTGAATATCCTGCGGGGCTCACGCAAGGAAGGAAACGGCTGGTTCTTCGAGGACAACCATGACCGCGACGAAGGCAAGTTCCTCACCTCGACCGATGCGGATGCCGGTAGGCGGAGCGACTACCTGTCCTTTTTCGGCGACCTGCCCATCGCCCTCGAAAGCCCGGAACTACGTGTCGTGCATGCCTGCTGGAACGAAACGTCCGTGCAGGAGATCAAGACAGCGACCGTCGACACCGTGGCCGACCTGTTCACGGTGGCGGACGACGCCGCGGAAGCGCGGCTGGTGAGCAGTGGCCTGCTCGTCGCGGCCGACAACGACGCGAAGCACATCGGCGACTCCCTTCGCGACCCGGATGCCGCCATGAGCATGCTCCACGGCATGGCGCAGGTCGACGAGATCCGCCAGATGGGCAACCCCGTTCGCGTGCTGACCTCCGGCGTGGAGCGGATCGGCGAGGCGCCTTTCTTCAGCAGCGGAAAATGGCGGATGGTCGAGCGGGCCGCCTGGTGGAACGATTATCGCGGCACCGTGCCCGTCGTCATCGGCCACTACTGGCGCTGGCCGGTGTCGGTGGACAGGCGCGCCTTCGGCAAGGGCGGCAAGGACCTGTTCGAAGGGGTTCCCTTCGACGAGGCGCTGGGGCCCGACCGCAACGTCTACTGCATCGACTATTCGGTGGGCCGACGATTCCAGGAGCGCATGGCGGGGCAAGCCTTCCTGACCCGGCTGGGCGCCCTTCGCTGGCCGGAACGCGAACTCGTGTTCGACCGGACATAAATGCCCTGACACGAAACGACGAAGGCCCCGGTGCACGCACCGGGGCCTTCGCAGGGGCGAACCCCCGGATCAGACGATGTCGTCGAGGATCCGCTTGGCCGTGTCCTTCTGCATCTGCGTACCTTCGGCGATCACCTCGTCGAGCATCATGCGGGCGCCTTCGGCGTCGCCCATGTCGAGGTAGGCACGGGCCAGGTCGAGCTTGGTGTCGACAGGGTCGTCGCTGAAGTTGTCGCGCACGTGATCCGTGAGCGGCTCCTCGTCGGGGAACGTCGGGAAGGCCGGCGGCTCGTCGAAGCGGGGCTCGTCCAGACGATGCTCGTCGGGACGCCCTTCATCGAAGCGGGGCTCGTCGAATCGCGGCTGCTCTGCGTGATGTTCGTGCCCTTCGACCAGCGTATCGGCGCGGTGCGACTCGTCGAGCGGTGCGGGCACCTCGGCCAGCCCGTCGCGATCCTCGTCGAACGACCAGCTCGGCGCGGCTTCCTCATGCGCGCGGGTCTGCTCGCCCAGGATATCGCCGAAGGTGGAGGCCGGCGGCACGTGCCGCTCGTCGGCCGCATCGGTGTCGTGGTGTGCCGCGTCGTGCAGCGGCGCCTCGTTGTACGGCGATTCGGGCGCGTCCACGTCGAAGACATCGGGCGCGTTGGCGCGATGCTCGGCCTCGGCGCGCTGGACCGGCGTCAGGTCGAAGTTGAAGTGGTACTCGCTGTGCTTCTGCGGCTCGGGACGCAGCGGCAACTCGTCGTCTTCGGGGCTGGTCACGTAGTGGCCCAGGTCGAATTCCTCGAGCGCGGCGACCTCGTCGGCGGTGTGGGGCGAGCCGGCGGTATAGGTGTCGTACGGCTCGTCGATCTCGTCCACCGGGACGCCACCGAACAGCGGATGGGTGGGCGCAAGATCCTCACCCATGGTCACCACCTCGCGCCACTCCGGCTGATCCGGGTCGGCGACGTGGGCGAACATGGCTTCGGCGGCGGCCTCGAAATGGTCGACGTCGCGGCGGCGGTAATACAGGCTGACCAGTTCCAGGTGCAGGCCGATGTCGTCCGGATGCTCGGCCAGGACGTCGAGGATCTCGCGCTGGTCGGGGTCGATCGCATCGTTGTGGCCGTACTCGCCGAAGGTCGGTTCCTGCTGGCCGAACCGGTCGGCCAGCGAGGCCGGTGTCGCCTCTTCCGGCTTCGGCTTGCGACGGCCGAACACGGCTGCCACCAGGAGCAGCAGGATGACGACGGCGCCGCCACCCCACGCCCAGGGCTGCATGTACCAGGGATTGTCGTCGACCTGCACGGGCGTCACGCCGGCGGGTTTCGGGACCGGCGTCGCGGCCGGTGCGGTGTTCGCGGCATCCTTCAGCGCCACGGTGGCCACCGTGGCGGCCGGCGCCGCCGATGCGGGCCGGGCCGGGCCGGACGATGCGGGCGTCGCCGGCGAGGTCGCTACGGCCGGTGCCGTCGCGGCGGGCGAGGCAGCGGCGGGTGCCGCGACCGGCGGCTGCGCGGACGCAGGCGTCGGCTTCGCGGCGGCGTTAGCTGCCGGGGCCGCCTGATCGCCCCCCTTGCCCGCGTCGGCCAGCTTGCGCTGGAGCTCGGCGATCTCGGCGTCCTTCAGGCTGAGCAGCCGCTGGTTCTTGGTATTGATCGCCTCGAGATCGCTGACGCGGGAGGTGAGCTCGGCGCCCTGCTGCTTGAGCGAGGCGACGTTTTCCTGCTGGGTGGTCAGCGCCTGCTTCAGGCCGGCCACCTGCGCGTCTCCCTTGCCGTCGCGGGTGCCGGCGCGCGTGGATGCCGCTTCACCGCCATCCTTCGACGGGACGATGGCAAGGCGGTCGTTGGCGGGAGTCGTGGCCTTGCCGGTGTCCTGAGTGGCACCGGTGGCCGCGCCATCGGCGACGACGGACGGCTTACGAGCCGAGCCGGCGCGCCATGCCTCGTTCTGGCGACGCACCTCGGCCAGCGCGGATGCCGCGGACTGGGCCTGGACATCTTCCGGCGACGGCACGCGCAACACCGCGCCGGTTTTCAGCGCATTGATGTTGTCGCGATAGAACGCATCAGGATTGGCCTTGTGCAGGGCCAGCAGCATCTGGTTCATGTCGCCGCCGCCGGCATGGTCCCGCGCGATGGCGGACAGGCTCTGGCCCCGCTGCACCGGACCGTAGGAGCCGCCGGCGGCCGGCGCCGCACGCGGGGACGAGCGCGTCGGCGCACTGTCCGGCGCGGCAGACGGCGCTGCGGCGGCGGACGGTGCCGCGGCTTCACTGCGCGATGGACGGGGCTGGGCGGCTTCGGCCGTGCGCGAGGGCACCTCGGAGGTACGCGACGGACGCGCCGTGGGCGTCGGCGCACCGACGGACGGCGCGGAGATCGGGGTGCCCGGCGGGTCCAGCAGCATGGTGACCTCGCGGACCACCTTGTTGCCGCCCGTGGACACCTCGACGAGGAAATCGAGATAGGTGTCGCGCACGGGCGCGCCACTGGTCACGCGGATGACGGGTTGGCCACCGGCGTTGCGGGCCACGGTGAAGTTGAGCGCGACAGGCAGGCCCTCGCGGCTGAGGCCGGCGCGGGAGAAAGCCTCGTCGGAGGCCAGGGCGACATGAACGCTGTCGAGGCTACCCGACACGCCGCTCAGCGGGATTTCCGCGACCAGCGGCTGTTCCATGGTGGAGCGCATCTGGACCGGGCCCAGGTTCTGCGCCCATGCCTGGCCGCCTCCCGTGAGTAGCGCCAGCATGATCGACAGCTTCAACGTACGGTTCATTACGACTTCCCCCGAACTAAAATCATGCTGACGGCGCGCCTCTTTCGGGCGATCGGCCGCGAAGGCGCCACTGTAGTGCACCCCAGCAACAACTAACAATAGCGTACACGGGTAGTTACGCGACAACCCTGCTGTCGTTCGCGAACCCTGTACACGCCCCCTTTGTTCGTCAAACCGTGCCGACCGAGGCCGTCACGGGTGTTGTCCGGCGAGTTGCTTCTGCAGCTCGGCGATTTTGCGATCGCGCTCGGCCAGGGCTTTCGCCGCCGCATCGGAATGCGACTCCAGCGTATCGACCCGGGCCTTGAGTTGCCTGACCCGGACGTTCTCGGCGTCCGCCTGCCGCTGCGCGGCCTCCAGCCGCGCGCGTGCGGCGGCGGGGCTTTCGGTCGGCGTCACCTGCGATGCCGCCATCGCCCAGGGCGACAGCGACACGAGCAGACAGGCGACGACGACGCGTCGATGCATTACAGGTAATCCTCGATCAGGATCTCCGCGATCTGCACGGCATTCAGCGCAGCGCCCTTGCGGATGTTGTCGGCCACGACCCAGAGGTCCAGGCCGCGCTCGTGGGAGATGTCCTCACGGATGCGCCCGACGAACACCGGGTCCTTGCCGGCCGCGTCGCCGACCGGGGTCGGATAGCCACCGGCCTTGCGCTCGTCCTGCACGACGACGCCCGGGGCCGCCTCGAGCAGTTCGCGGGCGCGCTCGGCCGTGATCTTGTCGCGGGTCTCGATGTGCACGGCCTCGGAATGGCCGTAGAACACCGGAACGCGCACGGCGGTCGGATTCACCTGGATCGACGGATCCTCGAGGATCTTCCGGGTCTCCCAGACCATCTTCATCTCTTCCTTGGTATAGCCGTTGGGCTGGAAGTCGTCGATGTGGGGAATGACGTTGAAGGCGATCTGCCTGGGGAACTTGCCCGCTTCCACTTCCTGGAAATTGAGCATCTGGGCGGTCTGCTTGCCCAGTTCTTCCAGGCCGCTGCGGCCTGCGCCGGACACCGACTGGTAGGTCGCCACATTGATACGCTCGATGCCTACCTCACGATGGATCGGCGCCAACGCCACCAGCATGCCCATCGTCGAGCAGTTGGGGTTGGCGATGATGCCGCGCGCCGTGTAGTCGGCGATGGCGTGGGGGTTCACTTCCGAGACCACCAGGGGGATGTCGTCCTGGTAACGGAACTCGGAGGTGTTGTCGATCACCACGGCACCGGCCGCCGCCGCGCGCGGGGCATGCTCGCGGCTGACCGAGCCGCCGGCCGAGAAGAACGCGATGTCCACTCCGTCGAAATCGTAGGTGGCCAGGTCCTGCACCACGTGCGGTTTTCCCGCGAAATCGACCGTACCGCCCGCCGAGCGCTCGCTCGCCAGGGGCACCAGTTCACTGATCGGGAAATCCCGTTCGGCGAGGATCGAAAGGAGGGTTTCGCCGACCGCGCCGGTCGCGCCCACCATGGCCACCTTGTAACTCGTCTTCTTGCTCATCGGTCGCTTTCGTCAGGGCGTGGGGAACCGGGAAGGCCGGCGTCGGCCAGCACCCCCGGATTGAGAATCGAGGGGGGCCGGCCGGCGTGGGGACCGTGTCCGAACGCCGCCAGCACATTGTCCACAGCCAGCGCCGCCATATCGCGACGTGTGTCGCGGCTTGCACTGGCGATGTGCGGGCTGAGGACGATATTTTGCAGCCGAAGCAGGTCGGGATGAACCTGGGGCTCGCCTTCGAAGACGTCCAGGGCGGCCGCGCCGATGCCGCCCTCGGCCAGCGCCTGGGCCAGGGCCGCGTCGTCGACGATGCCACCACGCGCGATGTTGACCAGCGTCGCCGTGGGCTTCATCGCCTTCAGCTCCGCCTCGCCGATGGCGTGCCGGTTGGCCGGCGTGAACGGCAGCACCAGGATCAGGTGGTCGGCCTGGGCCAGCAGCGTCGCCTTGTCGACATAGGTAGCAGCGCATTCGCGCTCGATCGAGGCATCCAGGCGCGAGCGGTTGTGGTAGATCACCCGGGCGCGGAAACCGGCGGCGCGTCGCGCGATGGCCTGGCCGATCCGACCCATGCCGAGGATGCCGATGGTGGATCCATGAACGTCCGCCCCCAGCCAGCCCTCGAAGCGTGGGCCCTTCCACTGGCCATCGCGCAGCCAGCGCTCGGCCTCGCCGACGCGCCGCGCGGCGGCAAGCATCATGGCCCAGGCGTAGTCGGCCACCGTCTCGTTGAGCACGTCGGGGGTATTGGAGGCCCCCACGCCGGCGGCGGTCAGGGCATCCACGTCGAGGTTGTTGTAGCCCACGCCCAGGTTGGCCACGAAGCGGAGCCGGGGCGCGCGTTCCAGCACGCCCGCGTCGATCCGCTCGGCCAGCCCGATGATCGCGGCGTCGGCGTCGGCCAGGCGCTCGGTCAGCTCCGCAGGAGAAAACGAGCGTTCCTCGGTCTCCGCGCGCACCTCGAAATGCTCGCGGAGCCGGTCGACGATGTCGGGAAAGAACGGGCGGGCGACCCAGACCGTCGGCCGCGTCATGCGCCGTTCCCCACGCTGCCGGGGATGCGCGGCGGCACCTCGCCCACGTCACCGCACTGCGCGCGGTGGCGCAAGGCCTGGTCCATCAGCACCAGGGCCATCATGGCCTCCGCGATAGGCACCGCACGGATGCCCACGCAGGGATCGTGCCGGCCCTTGGTCACCACCTCGGCCGGCTGCCCTGCCCGGTCGACGCTGCGGCCCGGCACGAGGATGCTGGACGTGGGCTTGAACGCCATGGACACCACCACCGGCTGTCCGGACGCGATGCCGCCGAGGATGCCGCCCGCATGGTTGGAGAGGAAACCGTCGGTGGACAGCTCGTCGCGGTGCTGCGTGCCGCGCTGGGCGACCGCGTCGAAACCATCGCCGATCTCCACGCCCTTCACCGCGTTGATCGACATCATGGCGGCGGCCAGTTCACCGTCCAGCTTGCCGTAGATGGGTTCGCCCCACCCGGCCGGCACGCCGTCGGCCACCACCGTGACCTTCGCCCCCACCGAATCGCCCGACTTGCGCAGCGCATCCATGTAGGACTCGAGCTCGGGCAGCTGTGACGCATCGGGCCAGAAGAACGGATTGCCCTCGATGGCCGCCGCGTCGAAGCCGCCCGGCACCAGCGGGCCGATCTGCGCGACGTGACCGCGCACGGTTACCCCGTAGCGTTGGGCAAGCCACTTCTTGGCGATGACACCGGCGGCCACGCGCATGGTGGTTTCGCGTGCGGAGGAACGTCCGCCGCCGCGCGGATCGCGCACGCCGTATTTCTGCCAGTAGGTGTAGTCGGCATGCCCTGGACGGAACGTCTCCAGGATGTTGCCGTAATCCTTCGAGCGCGCATCCGTGTTGCGGATCAGCAGCGCGATGGGCGTGCCCGTGGTGACGCCCTCGTAGACGCCCGAGAGGATCTCGATCTCGTCCGCCTCGCGCCGCTGCGAGGTGTGCCGCGAGCGACCGGTGGCGCGCCGTTCGAGGTCGGTGCGGAATTCCGCCGCCTCCAGGGGCAGGCCGGGAGGGCACCCGTCGACCACGCACCCGATCGCCGGGCCGTGGCTTTCGCCGAAGGTGGTGACGCTGAGGAGCTTGCCGAACGTATTGGAGGACACGATGTTTCCGATGGGGTCAGTGTCTTGCGGCGCGCGCCGCGGCGAGGTCGGCCGCGTGCTCGATCAGGTCGCGACGTTCCAGCGCGAAGATACCCATCTGGCCGACCTTGAACTCCAGCCAGACGAAGGGCACCCGCGGCAGCAGCGCGACCAGCGCATGCTCGCTGTCGCCCACCTCGACGATCAGCAGGCCATCCTCGCTGAGATGGTCGGCGGCCTCGTCGAGCATGCGCAGGGTGAGGTCCAGTCCATCATCCCCGGAGGTCAATCCCAGGACCGGCTCATGGCTGTATTCGGGCGGCATGGCGGCGTATTCGTCGTGCGTGACGTACGGCGGGTTGGAGACGATCAGGTCGTAGACCTCGCCCTGGACGCCGGCGAACAGATCGGACTTGATGGCGCGCACGCGGTCTTCGACGTGCTGGAAGGCGATGTTCTCGTTGGCCAGCGACAGGGCGTCGTCGCTGACGTCGACCAGGTCGACCTGCCAGTCGGGGTTGTATTCGGCCATGGCGATGCCGATGCAGCCCGAGCCCGTGCACAGGTCCAGCGCCCGGGTGACATGGCGATCGTCCAGCCAGGGGGTGAAGCGGCCTTCAATCAGTTCCGCGATGGGCGAGCGCGGCACCAGGGCGCGGCGGTCGCTCTTGAACTTCATCCCGGCGAACCAGGTTTCGCCCACCAGATAGGCTACCGGCACGCGCTCGGTCACGCGGCGCTCGATCAGCTCCAGCACCCTCGCCTTCTCGTCCGCCACGAGGACACCGGCGCCGTAGGCCGGCGGAATGTCCGGCGGCAGGTGCAGCGCGGCCAGCACCAGGTGCGTGGCCTCGTCGATCGGATTGTCGTGGCTGTGGCCGAACGTGAGGCCGGCGGCCGAGAAGCGGCTGGCGCCGTAGCGGATGAAATCGATGATCGAGGCGAGTTCGTGGGTCACGGGGAGACTTTCGCTGGGGCTGACCGGAGAGTATAGCCATCCGCGCCCCTGGTCGCTTCCAACCGGGGCTCGCCGGGCATGGGCCGCCCGCTCGGGCTAGCTGCGTACCAGGCACATGGGCTAGTGCCGTCGCTTGTGCCGTCGCTTGTGCCGTCGCCGGGAACCGCCGTTGTTCGTACGGGTGCGGCGAGGAGGCGCCGGGTGGCTACACTCTGCGCTCGAGCAGCGGCCGCAAGCGGCCGAACTCGCTCAGAGCGTAACCACCCGCCACCTCTGCGACGACAGAGGTACTCCGAATGGAGAGCAAGGCGTCGGTGACCTCGGGTGGTAGGCGCTGGAGAGTCCTCTTCGGCAACGCCGCGAGCGTTGCTTTCCCAACCCGCAACCTCAGTCGTCTGGGAGGTGTCGGGGGGTCATCCTCTGAGCGAGTTCGGCCGCTTGCGGCCGCTGCTCGAGCGCAGAGGGTGACCGCCCGACGCCTCCTCTCCGCAGAGAAAACGACCGCCAATGACGGCGAGCCCTTCCAGTCATCGCTGATCATTGCGAAACGGCTAGTCGATGCGCTGCACCGTAGCCCGGATCGCTCGTCGCCGGCTTTCCGTCATCGTGATGCCCGGCAAACCGACGCAGGTATCGAGGTGCGTCGGGCAGATCGATCGTCACGTCGTACCACCCCGCGCTGGCACCCAGTTCCAGCGGAAAAGTCGATTCACTGCCCGGCTCGACGACGACACGATGCGCCGACTCGCCACCGTATCGCTCCGTCACGCGAACCTCGACCGGCAGGCGCCCGCGGTTGCTCAGGTGCACGTCGAGCCGGCGCTCACCGCCGACGCCCGACACCGACGCTTCGATCATGTGCTGCCTCGATCCGCGAAGATGTGCGAGAAACGACTGCGGGCCATGGATGCGGCGATCGTAGGCATCGCCGGCTTGTGGCATGTCCCACCGATCCGCCACGCGCGTGCCCGCGCTCACCGCGTAGCGACGCGGCGGCGCGTCGCGCTGCAAACCGTCGTAGACGAGGAAGGCCGCGCCCAGGCGCCCGGTGTTCTCGAAGACGATGCGGCTGCTTTCGCCATCCAGCGTGTGCTGAATAGTCCAGGCATAACCCAACGCCCGCGACGGGCGGGTGCCGGCTTCCTGCACCGGCATCGACGGCGTGCGCGGCACCTGGATCGGTGCCTTGCCGTTGGAGCCTTCCGGCACACCCAGCGTCGGCATGCGCTCGTCGACCTTGCCCGCGAAGTCGAAGGCGCTGGTCAGGTCGCCGCAGATCGAGCGACGCCACGCACTGATGTTCGGCTCCTCCACGCCGAAGCGTTTTTCGAGGAAGCGCAGCACCGAGGTGTGGTCGAAGGTTTCCGAGCACACCCAACCGCCGCGGGTCCACGGCGACACCACGATCATCGGCACGCGGTTGCCCAGGCCGACCGGTTGCCGGCCGCGCGGATCGCTGCCGGGAACGATGGGCGCGGAGATGCGCGGGTGCGCATCCAGGTCCATGATCTCGTCGTCGAGCCCGGCGACCAGATCGTCCGACACCCTGCCCTGCGCGTTTTCCTCGCTGCGCAACGGCGGCGCCGGCGGCACCACATGATCGAAGAAACCGTCGTTCTCGTCGTAGTTGAGGAACAGCACCGTGCGCGACCACACTTTCGGGTTGACGGTGAGTGCATCGAGCACGCGGCGGATGTAGAACGCGCCGTCGGCTGGGGATGAGGTGGGATGTTCGCTGTATTGATAAGGCGCGACGATCCAGCTGACCTGCGGCAGCCGGCCGTGGATCACGTCGTCGCGCAGTTCGCGCAAGGTGTGGGTGGAGGCACCGTTGCGCACCAGCGCGCCGTGCGGGTCCGCGCCCTCCTTCACCTGGTAGGCGGCGAAGAACTCCAGCGAGTTGTCGGTGTAATTGTCGGTGGGCGAACCCGGCTCGCCCGTGCCGCCCTGGTAGACGCGCCAGCGGATGCCCGCTTTCTCCAGGCGTTCGGGGTAGGTCGTCCACGTATATCCGTTGGTGTCCGCACGTTCTTCGGTACCCGGGCCGTTCGACTTGCGCCCCAGGCGCCCCGACGGATCGCACGAGCCGCTCCACAGGTAGATGCGGTTGATCGCGGTGTCGCCCAGCGCGGAGGCGTGGTACGCATCGCACACGGTGAACGCGTCGGCCAACGCATAGTGGAATGCGGCGTCCTCACGACGCAGGTAGGCCATGGTCAGCACATCCTGCTTCTGCTCGATCCAGCGATCGTTGCGGCCCAGGTTCCAGGCGCCGTGTCCGGTGCTCCACCCATGATCCGTGCCTTCGTGATGGTCGCCGCTGGCACGGGTATCCAGGTGGAAGGGATAGACCCAGGCGACGTCGTCGGCCAATCCACGCGGCTTCCATACCCTGGTGTGCGACGTGGCCACCGGTTGCTTCCAAACCGGATCGCCGTTGCCCAACTCCAGCACGCGCGTGTCGCCAAACCCACGCACCCCACGCAGGCTACCGAAATAGTGATCGAACGAGCGGTTTTCCTGCATGAGGATGACTACGTGCTCGACGTCGGCGATGCTGCCCGTGCGTCGATCGGGCGCCGTGGCAAGCGCGCGTGCGATCGCCGCCGGGAACCCCTGCGCCACCAGCGAGGCGACGACGCTGGTGCCGGTAGCCTGGAGGAAACGGCGACGATCGCGCGAGACCATGCAGGTCAGTCCTGTTGCAGTGAAGCGATGATCGCCCGGTGCAGGGCAGGCGTGGCTGCGGCGACGACGCGGCCACCGCTGTCGAGGCCCAGGTCGCGGCCTTCCCAGTCGGTCATGACCCCACCGGCCGCCTGCACCACCGGCGCGATGGCCAGGTAGTCGTACGGCATGAGGTTCGCCTCGATCACGGCATCGATATGCCCGGAGGCCAGCATGCCGTAGCCGTAGCAATCACCGCCGAAGCGACGGCTATAGGCCGCACGGCTGGTGCGATCGAAGCGTGCCCACTCCGCCGCGTCGAACATGTCCGGCGTGGTGGTGTAGAGCGTGGCATCGGCCAGGGCCTCGCAGCCCGTGGTGCGGCATGGCCGCCCGTTCATGGTGGTACCGACCCCCACGTGACCGATCCAGCGTTCGTCCAGGGCGGGCATGTCGAGCAGGCCCATGACGGGGCGGCCCCGATGCAGCAGCGCCAGCAGGGTGCCCCACAGCGGCCAGCCGGAGATGAAGCTGCGGGTGCCGTCGATCGGGTCGATCGACCAGACGAATTCCGCGTCCGTGCGCGTGGCGCCGTATTCCTCACCGAGCAAACCATGGGTGGGCCAGGCGTGCTCGATGCGCTCGCGCAGCATCGATTCCACGCCGCGGTCCACGGCGGTCACGGGGCTCATGTCGCCCTTGAGGGTGACGTCGACGGGCCGACGAAATCGCGGCAACGACAGCGCGCGGGCGTTATCGGCGATGCCGGTGGCGAATGCCTCGAACTCCTTCCGCCCGGCGGCGGACAACGATTCCATCGACAGAACTCCTGGGATTGGCCGTGCGCCCCTTAGCGGCAACACGTTTCGGTGGGATGACAAAAACGAAAATTCTCTGCTGGAAGTAAAACCACAGCTTTGCAAATATACCCAAAATGCCACATGGGTGGGGTATGGTGCCCCCTCAGGTGGAAGACAACCCGCGTCACAGCATAGGGCCATCCATGCGTCCATTCCGCAGCATTGCCATGACAGTCACCCTGGGCATGGCCTGCGGCGTGGCGCAGGCGGGCCAGGTCACCGTGTATTCCGCGCTGGAAAGCGACGAGATAGCCAGCTACCTGGATGCGGCCAGGCATGCCTTGCCGGATCTGGACATCCATGTGCTGCGTCTTTCCAGCGGCGATCTTGCCGCACGCCTGCTGGCGGAATCCGCACAACCACGCAACGACGCGATCTGGGGCATGGCCGTGACCGACCTGCTCGATCCGCGCATCGCCCCGCTGCTGACGCCGGTCCATGGCGAGCACATCGACGCCATGCCCGCACGTTTTCGTGGAGCGGACAACACCTGGTTCGCCCCTACCGGCTATCTCGCGGCGCTGTGCGTCAACCGGGAAGCACTGGCCGAGCGCGGCCTGCCCATGCCGCGTACCTGGCGCGACCTGGCATCGCCCCGTTACCGCGGCCAGGTCGCCATGCCCGATCCGGCATCCTCCGGCACGGGTTACATGGTGCTGTCCTCACTCACCGACGCGGGGCACGATGCCCGCGGCATGGTGCTGGTGACGGCCATCGCACGCAACGTCGGGCAGGTCACGCTGTCCGGCTCCGCGCCCTGCAAGCTGGCGCGCATCGGTGAATTCCCCATCGGTATCTCGTTCGCCTTTTCCGCCATGCAGTCCATCCGCCAGGGCTATCCGATCACCATGGTGATCCCGGCCGACGGCGCGGGTTACGAACTGGAAGGTTCGGCGCTCATGAAAGGTTCCGCGCACGCGGCGGAGGCGCGCCGGTTCCTCGACTGGACGGCATCCCCGCAAGCGGCCGCCCTCTATCGCGGCTTCAAGGAAATCGTGGCCGCACCCGGCAGCGTGCCCAGTGCCGAACAGCAACGGCAGGGCCTGCCGGCCGACGTCGTCGCCACCCTGCCCGCACGTGACTTCGCCGGCGCGGCGCGCGAACGCGCCGCGCTCATCGACCGCTACAAACGATCGACGCGCTGACGCCGCGGCCATCGGAGACCAGGGGACCATGCACCTTCGCATCGACGACATAACCAAGGCCTGGAGCGGTCACACCGTGCTCGACGGCGTGTCCTTCCAGGCCGGCGAAAGCGACCTGGTCTGCCTGCTCGGCCCCAGCGGCTGCGGCAAGACGACCCTGCTGCGCATCGTCGCCGGCCTCACGCCTCCCGACCGCGGGCGCGTGATCCTGGGCGACCGGGACATCACCGCGCTGCCGCCACGCGATCGACGCATGGGCCTGGTGTTCCAGTCGTACTCGCTGTTTCCCGACATGACCGTCGCAGCCAACATCGGGTACCCGATGCGCCTGCGTCGCGAGAGCCACGCCGCGATCGCCGCGCGCACGAGCGACCTGCTGGCCCGCGTCGGCATGGGCGACCTGCACGCGCGTTTTCCCGATCAGTTGTCCGGCGGACAACAGCAGCGCGTCGCCCTGGCACGCGCCCTGGCCAGCGACCCGGCCATGCTGCTGCTGGACGAGCCGCTGTCGGCGCTGGATCCGGCCATCCGTGCGCAGTTGCGTGCGGAGATCCGTTCATTGCAGCGATCGCTGGGTATTCCGACGCTCATGGTCACCCACGACCAGGACGAGGCCTTGTCCATGGCCGACACCGTGGTCTGCATGAACGAAGGGCGCGTGGAACAGGTCGGCTCGCCGCGATGCCTCTACGAGCGGCCGCGCACGCGCTTCGTCGCCGGCTTCGTCGGCAAGGCCAACCTGCTGCCGACGACCCTGGTACGGGACGCCCTGCCCGCGTTCCTCGAACGACGGCCGCCCGGCGCGGAGGCCACGTTCGAGCTGTGCGTGCGCCCGGAAGACCTCACGATCGCGGCCGACCCGCACGGCGAGGGGGTGGTCGAGGAACTGACCTTCCTGGGCAGCCTCGCGCACGCCCGCGTGGTTTGGCGCGGTCGCTCGCTGCTCGTCGAACTGCCTGGCCGCAGCACGCTGGCGCAAGGCGAGGCCGTGACCGTCGATGTATCGCGCGGCGCCTGGGTGACGACATGAAGCGTTCGCTGCTGCCCGGCCTGCCGATGGTGGCGCTGCCGTTGCTGGGCCTGTGCGTGTTCTTCCTGCATCCCTTGCTGAGCGTGTTGATGCGCAGCCTCGTGGACGACGGGGGCACGCTCACGCTGGACAACTACGCCCGGCTGCTGGACGACCCCGGCCTGCCGCGTGCGGCATGGCACAGCGTGGTCATCGGCGCGACCACCACCTTGGGCACCCTCGCCATCGGCCTGTGCGTGGCGATGGCGCTGCACCGCTCGCGCCTGCCCGGCAAGGCGCTGATCCGCGGCGCGCTGCTGCTGCCCATGCTGGCGCCCTCGCTGGTGCTCGGCCTCGGCCTGGTCTGCCTGCTGGGACGCAACGGCCTCGTGCATCGGCTGACCGGCTGGCCCACCGATATCTACGGTTTCTGGGGCCTGCTGCTGGCCAACCTGATGTATGGCCTGCCGCAGGTGGTCGTGATCGTCTCGGCCGCGCTGGAACGCACGCCCGCACGCCATTACGACGCCGCGGCGTCGATGGGTGCCACGCCCTGGCGGCAGTTCGTCGACGTGACCCTGCCGCGGATTCGCTTCGCCCTCTGGGCCGCCGCGTTCCTGGTCTTCATGGAGACACTGACCGACTTCGGCAGCGCCGTGGTGGTCGGTGGCAACTACCGCGTGCTGGCCATGGAGATCTACAGCGAGGTGGTGGGCCAGCGTGATTTCGCCATGGGTGCCACGCTGGGCGTGCTGCTGCTGGCCCCGGCGCTGTTGTCGGTGTGGCTGGGCCGTCTGGCGCGACGCCGGCAGGACCTGGGCGACGCCAGCCCCGGCCATGCGCTGCGGCCGGAACAGCACCCCTGGCGTGACGCCGCCCTGGGCGGGGTTGCCGCGCTGGCGGCGCTGTCGATCGTCGTTACCCTGGGCACGGTGGTGTACGTGAGCGTGGTCAGGCTGTGGCCGTACGACCGCACGCTTACCCTCGCCAACTACCTGGGCGGCATGCCGGAAGGCTACGGACCCATGGCGACGTCGGTGGGCATGTCGCTGCTCGCCGCGACCGTCGGTGTGGTCGGCGTGTTCATGCTGTCGGCCGGCCTGCGTCGCCTGCCCGGATGGCTGGCCCGCCCACTGCAGGTACTGGCGGCCCTGCCCGCCGCCGTTCCCGGCATGGTGCTGGGCCTGGGCTACGTACTGGCGTTCAACCATGGCGTGCTGTCGACATGGCTGTACGGCAGCGTGGCGATCGTGGCGGCATGCAGCCTCTACCACTATCACGCACCCACCTTCCTGACGATGCAGACGGGCATGCGCCGCGTGCCCGACGCCCTGGAAGATGCGGTGGCCGTGTGCGGCGGCGATACGCGCCACGTGCTGCGCGACGCCGTGCTGCCGTTCGCGGCGCCAGCCGCGATCTCGGCGTTCTTCTACCTGTTCATGCGCTCGATGGTGACGCTGTCGGGCGTGATCTTCCTGGTGACCGCCGACCTGGGCCTGGCCTCGGTGTCGGTGATGCGCCTGGACGAAAACGGCTTCCTCGCCCCGGCCGCTGCCTACGCGACATGCGTGGTGGCCGCCGGCGGCCTCGCACTCGGCGCCATGCGCCTTCTCCTCCACACACTCAGGGACCGACGCCATGTGGCATGAAGAACGACACACCCGTATCCGTGACCTGCTCAGCACCAGCGGCCAGGTATCCGTCGAGCGCATCGTGACCGAGCTGGGCGTGTCGCGCGAGACGATCCGCCGCGACCTGGTCGAACTGGCCGCCCGCGGCGAGATCCGTCGCGTACACGGCGGTGCCGTGCTCACCGGCGACGAACCGCCGATCGCCGTGCGCCACGCCACCCGCGTTCGCGAAAAACGCGCCATCGCGCGGAAGGTGGCCAGCCTGGTCGAGAGCGGACAGACCATCTTCATGGACGCCGGCAGCACGATGAACCTGGTGGCCGAAGCGCTGGCCACCCGTACCGGGCTCACCATCGTCACCAACGCGGTGGACGTGGCCGCGCGCTTCGCCTCGCGTCCCGGGAACGACGTGCACCTGCTGGGCGGACGCTTCGATGCGCAGATCGGCTGCACCAACGGCTCGGGCACCATCGCCGAGATCGGGCGCTACCAGCCGCACATGGTGATCCTCTCGCCGGTGGGCATCGATGCCAAGGCGGGCGCCAGCAGTTTCGAGATGGAAGAAGCCGAGATCGCACGAGCCATGTGCGCGAACGCGCGACGCATCGTCATTGCCGCCGACCATTCCAAGATCGGCGTGCGCAGTCGCGTCGCCTGGTGCCCCGCGGATCGCATCGACCTGCTGGTCACCGACCGGCGCGCGGAAAAATCCCGCGGTATCGCCGCCCTCGGCAAAGCCGTCGGCGATATCGCCTATGCCTGACCCGAAAACAATGCGCCAGGACGGCCGACCCACCCTTGTCCTTATCTGTCCTTCCCGGAGCAACCCATGATTCCCCGTCCTTATCTTCGACGCAGCCTGTTATGTGCCGCCGTCGCGGCTTCGCTCACCGGCGTGGCCTACGGCCAGGCCACCACCGGCCGCATCGCTGGCAGCGCGCCGGTCGCCGCCGGCGAAACCGTGCTGATCGAAGGCAGCAACGGCCTCACCCGCGAGGTGGCCGTCGATCCGCGCGGCCGTTATGTCGCCGAGGCGCTGCCGCTGGCCACGTACAAGGTGTCGCTCAAGGCCAACGGCCAGGTGATCGATTCGCGTGACAACGTCACCCTGCGCGTCGGTGCAGCCACCGATGTCTCGTTCGCGTCCGGCGGCTCGTCGGCCTCGGCACAGCAGCTCGACCAGGTAACCGTCTCGGCCACGCAGGTGGCGAAGATCGACGTCGCCACCGTCGCCTCCAGCACCGTGATCACGGCGGCCGACATGGCGCGCCTGCCGCTGCAGCGCTCGGCCGAGGCGATCGCCCTGCTGGCACCGGGCGCCTCGCCCGGCTATTCCGGTTTCCAGAACGCGTTCGGCGGCAGTCTGGTCAGCTTCGCGGGTTCCGCGGTCTCCGAGAACGCGTATTACATCAACGGCATGAACACCACCGACCCGCTCAGCGGCTTCGGCGGCGTCACCCTGCCCTATGGCGCGGTGGACCAGCAGGAAATACTCAGCGGCGGCTACTCGGCGATGTACGGCCGCTCGGACGGCGGCGTCATCAGCCAGGTGGGCAAGCGCGGCACCAACGAATGGCACTTCGGTGCGCAGGTGTTGTGGGAGCCGGATTTCGCGCGCGCCAGCGCACGCAACATCACCTACGGCCACGACAACCCCGCGCCACCGGGCACGATCAACCAGCGCAACGACGACAACCACGAGTGGAGCACCACGGTCAGCGCGTATGCCGGCGGCCCCCTGATCAAGGACACGCTGTACGCCTTCGCCGCGGTGGAAATGCAGCGCAGCAAGGGCAACAGCATCGGCGACGTCAACCACGCCTACGACACCCGTTACACGTACAAGGACCCGAAGTGGTACGGCAAGCTGGACTGGAACATCAACGACAGCAATATCCTCGAGCTGACCGGCGTCAATCAGACCCACCGTTCCAACGGCAACAAGTACAACTATGACTACGACACGAACACGGTGGGCGATTTCGCCAGCACCGATTCGACGTACAAGACCCGCGCCATGGTTTATTCGGCCAAGTTCACCAGCTACATCACCGACAACCTGACCCTCACCGCGCTGTACGGCAAGTCGAAGCTGACTTACTACAACGAACCGCCGGCCACCGGCGTCACCGGCCCGTTCCTGGGCAACGTCAGCCAGCAGAACCCGGCCTTGAACGGCGGCACGCCGATCAGCAACGGGCAGACGCTGGACACGGTGGACAACCCCGATCACCAGTCGACCAACCGCAACCTGCGCGTGGACCTGAACTACAAGGCCGGCGACCACTCGATCACCGCGGGCATCGACAACCAGGACTCGCGTGACATCGACGATGGCACCACCATCGGCGGCGACGGTTACGAACTTTGGTATGCCAAGGGCGATCCCAACCTCAACATCAGCGACAGCCCGTTCGTCGACAAGCCGGCCAATTATCCCGGCGGCCAGACGGGTTACTACGGGTATTACCGCCACTACAACACGCTGGCCTCGGTGCGCGTGAAGCAGCGCGCGCAATACGTCATGGACGACTGGCAGGTCACCGACCGCCTGTTGCTATCGCTGGGCCTGCGCAACGACCAGTTCACCAACTACAACCCCGCCGGGCAGCCGTACCTGAAGCTCACCAAGCCGCAGTGGGCGCCGCGCCTCGGCTTCAGCTGGGACGTGAATGGCGACTCGAGCATGAAGGTGTACGGCAACGCGGGACGCTATTTCCTGGCTATGCCCGCCTCGGTCGCGCTGCGCACCTCGTCCGGTTCGCTGGCCACCAACCAGTACTTCACCTATACGGGTATCGACGCCGGCGGCCTGCCCACCGGGGTCACCTTCGTGCAGTCAGCCACCGGCGGCGCGGTATCGCCCAACGGCGAATACGGCCAGCCGCCCGACCCGAAGACGGTCAGCGCGAAGAACATCAAGTCCGAGTACCAGGACGAATACATCCTCGGCCTGGACAAGCAGCTCGATCCCAGTTGGGTGGCCGGCGCGAAGGCCACGGTGCGCAAGCTGCGCAACGCATTGGACGACGTGTGCGACAACGGTGCGATCACGCGCGCCGCGGTGGCCCAGGGGGCGGACATCGACGCAGTGACGGTAGGCAGCTGCTACCTGTCCAATCCGGGCCGGGCCAACGTCTACCAGCTGGCCAAGGCCAGCGGCGGCTACACCGATGTCACCGTGACCAACGCCGACTTCGGCTTCCCGCACCTCAAGCGCAACTACTACGGGCTGGACCTGTACCTGTCGCATCCGTTCGACGGCACGTGGTCGGGCAAGGTCGATTACCTGTATTCGCGCAGCTACGGCAACACCGAAGGCCAGGTGCGCTCGGATGTGGGCCAGGGTTCGGTGGCCGCCTCGCGTGACTGGGACTACGCCACGCTGATGAACTACGCCAACGGCTACCTCGCCAACGACCGCAAGCACCAGATCAAGCTGTACGGCTCGTACCAGGTCGCGCCGGAATGGATGGTCTCGGCCAACCTGCTGATCCAGTCGGGCCTGCCGAAGTCCTGCCTGGGCCGCTACGGTGCGGACGAGAGCGACCCGTCCGGCTACGGCAGCTACTACCACTTCTGCTTCGGCGAGCCGTCGGCGTATGGCGCAAAGGGTCGCGAGCCGTGGGAGGAACTGGTCGACGTCAACGTCGAATACCGTCCGCTATGGGCCGATCGCAAGCTGGCCTTCACCGCCTCGGTATTCAACGCGCTGAACCAGCAACGCTCGCAGCGCAGCAACCCGGTGTCGGGCAGCAAGAACTCGGTGAACGACGGCTACCAGCAGGTCATCGGTTACACCCAGCCGCGCTACGCACGTTTCGGCGTCACCTACGACTTCTGACGGAACCGCCATGCATCCACTCCTGCGACTGGCCATCGTCGCACTGGCCGCCGGGGTCCTCGCGACCCCGGCGTTCGGCGACACGGCCCCGGACACTCCCCTGCCGACGGAAACGCCGGCACACTTCGTTCCCACCGACACCGGTTTCGACTACGTGCGCCGCACCGTCGAGATTCCCATGCGCGACGGTGTGAAACTCCACACCGTGATCCTGGTGCCCAAAGGAAGCACGCATGCCGGCATCCTGCTCACGCGCACGCCCTACGGCGCGGACGGCATGGGCCACCGCAACGACAGCCCCCACCTGGACAGCACCCTGCGCGGCTACGACAACCCGGCCGACGTCGTGGTGCAGGACGGCTATATCCGCGTGATCCAGGACATTCGCGGCAAGCACGGCTCGGAAGGCGACTTCGTCATGAACCGACCGCCGATCGGCCATGGCAACCCCACCGGCATCGACGAATCATCCGACATCTACGACACGATCGACTGGCTGGTGAAGCACGTGCCGGAGTCCAACGGCAAGGTCGGCATCATCGGTATCTCCTACGACGGTTTCGAGGCGATGGTCGCCACGATCCGCCCGCATCCCGCCCTCAAGGTGGCCGTGCCGATCAACCCGATGATCGACGGCTGGATGGGCGACGACTGGTTCCATCGCGGCGCGTTCCGCCAGCAGATGATTCCCTACATCTATGGCATGGTGAATTCGCGCGGCAGCGACATCGGCTGGAGCACCGGCTATCGCGACGACTACGACCTGTACCTCAAGGGCGGCTCCGCCGGCGACATCGGCCGTGCCTACGGCATGGAAGCCCTGGGGTTCTGGCAGAAGATCCTGGCGCACCCCGCCTACGACAGCTTCTGGTCGGATCAGGCGCTGGACAAGGTAGCGGCGAACGAGCCGATGACCGTGCCGACCATGCTCGTGCACAGCCTGTGGGACCAGGAAGACAATTACGGCGACATGGCCGTGTACCGGGCGCTGGCCCCGCGCGACCCGAACCACGAGAAACTTTGGCTCGTGCTGGGTCCCTGGCGCCACGCCAAGACCTGGGAGAAGGGCAACACCATCGGTGCGATCGACCTGGGCAGCAACACGGCCACCACGTTTCGCCAGACGATCCTGCGACCGTTCCTCGCCCGCTACCTGAAGGATGATGCGCCGCGCGCGGACATCGCACCGGTCAACGCCTTCGTCACCGGCGCGAACACCTGGCGCCAGCTGGACACCTGGCCGTCCGCTTGCCGCACGGGCTGCGCGCCGACGATGCAACGCTGGTTCGTGGGCGCGGACGGCACGTTTGGCACGACGGCACCCGCGACGGGCGAGGACGCCTATGTGTCCGATCCGGCGAAGCCGGTGCCGTACCGCGTGCGTCCCATCCAGTCGTGGTCGCACGGCGTGGCCGACCGTGAAGACAGCTGGCCCGAATGGCTGGTGGACGACCAGCGTCAGTTCGCCACGCGCACCGATGTGCTGACCTACGTGTCGCCGGTGCTGACCCAGCCGATGGGCATCGCTGGCGAGCCCCTGGTCCACCTGCTCGCTTCCACCAGCGGCACCGACAGCGACTGGGTGGTGAAGCTGATCGACGTCTACCCGGACGAGGTGGAAGCGGAACCGTCCATGGGTGGCTACCAGTTGCCGGTGGCCATGGAGATCTTCCGCGGGCGCTACCGCGAGGGCTACGCCACCGCGAAAGCCCTGGTACCAGGCAAGGCCCAGGCCTATCGCTTTCCGCTGCCCACGGTGAACCACGTCTTCCTGCCCGGGCACCGCGTGATGGTGCAGGTCCAGTCCAGCTGGTTTCCGCTGTACGACCGCAACCCGCAGACGTTCGTGCCGAATATCTTCAATGCGAAGCCGGGCGACTATAAAAAGGCTACGCAAAAGGTGTTCCGCGGCGGCGCCGACGGCACCTGGCTGGAGCTGCCGGTGGTGAAGTAGCCGGGGCGCTGCGGCGAGGGCCGGCGGTCGCCTATACTCCCCCGATGAAGCCAAAGGTCCTGCTGCAGTACATCCTCCCGCACCGGTTCCTCTCGCGGATCGTCTATTGGGCGACGCGCTGGGCATGGGCGCCCTGGAAGAACTTCCTCATCCGGGAGATCGTCCAGCGCTACGACGTGGACATGAGCCAGGCCGCGCAGCCGGACCCGCTGGCCTACCAGCACTTCAATGCGTTCTTCACCCGCAAGCTGAAACCGGGCGCGCGCCGCCCGGACGACGATCCCACGACCCTGCTGTGCCCGGCCGACGGCCGAATCAGCCAGTCCGGCCGGATTCGTGACGGCCGTATCTTCCAGGCCAAGGGCCAGGAATACACCGCCGCCGAGCTGCTGGGCGACGACGCCGCCGCCGTACCTTTCCGCAATGGCAGCTTCGTCACGGTTTACCTCTCGCCGCGCGATTACCACCGCGTGCACATGCCGCTGGCCGGCACCCTTACCGGCACCACCCACGTGCCGGGCCGGATCTTCAGCGTCGCACCATTCGCGGTGCAGGACATCCCGCGCCTTTTCGCCCGCAACGAGCGCCTGGTCTGCCATTTCGACGGCGAACACGGGCCGTTCGTCTCGGTGATGGTCGGGGCGATCCTGGTCTCCAGCGTGGCCACCGTCTGGGACGGCATGGCCATCCCGCCGTATGCCTCGTCCATCATCCGCAAGGACTGTCGCGGGCGCGGCGTGGCCCTGGAGCGCTTCGGCGAAATGGCCCGGTTCAACATGGGCTCCACCGTCATCCTGCTCCTTCCCGAGGGCTACGCCCTGGACGACCTGCAGCCCCAACAGCAGGTCATGGTCGGGCAGCGCCTCGGCCGCTGGGTCGGTGCGCGACCCCACGACTGACCTCCCGCGTCACAAAGTGACGAAAATATCTTCATTTCGGGATGCTCAGGGGGTATGCTCCCGGCGACCGGCCACTCCATGGGGGAGGAACCCGGTGCCTGCTGAAAGCGTCAGCCCGAGGTAAGTCATCATGCGCCTGGTCACCCATCTCATTGCCGTGAGCCGCGAGATCCGCCTGCGTCGACAGCTTGCCGATATCGAGCGCGTGGTACTTTCCCTGCCGGTCCGGGCCCATGCCGACCTGCAGCAGCTGGTCAGGCGCGAGATGGAGCAGGCCGCGGCCTGCGATTTCCCTCACCGCTACGGCACGCCGCCCGACGAGCGCTACAGTGCCCATGGCCACGGCCCCGAAGTGGGCCTGGGCAAGGCGCGGTCGGACAATCCGCTGATTGCCGCGCGTGGCGTCGCCCTGTGGGTCGCCGCGGTCTACCACGAGACCCTGGGCTCACGCCGTCCGGGCATGGATGAACTGCATCGCCAGATCCTCCGGCTGATGCGACAGATCAAGGAACTGTCCACGTCGGAGACGCGCGAGGCGTCTTCGCGCTGGATGGCGCCCAGCGCGCTGGCGTAATACGGGGCCCTTACCGCTTACCGGCAGACCGGCACGCGGATGGATTGCCCTACCTTCAACTGGTGGCCCTTGAGGCCGTTCAGGCGTGCGATGTCCTCGACATCCGCGCAGCTGCTCTTGCGCGCGATGCTGACCAGCGTGTCGCCGCTGCGCACGGTGTAGCTGCGCGAGGCGGACGATGACGCCCGCGACGACGAGGACGACGACGATCCGCCACCGGCCAGAGCGGCCGAGGTCGCGGCGGGCGGCGGCGGCGCGACGATCTTCGCCGCGTTGTGCAGGTCGGACGCGAGGATGGGCCAGGGGCCGTCGGCACAGCTGGACGCGTAGGCTTTCTCCAGTTGCTTGGGGACCTCCAGGCGCGCACCCACCGGCTGGCTGATCTGCGGGTCGAGGCGCGGGTTGAGGTTGCGCAGCGTGCGAAACCAGCCCTCGGGCATGTCCTGCGACGAGCCCAGGCAGATGGTCAGCTCCGACAGCGAGGCCGGTCGCTTGAGCACGATCTGGCCCGGCTCACCGTCGATCTTGGGCCAGCGCAGGTGGTAGCTGTCCGGATGCAGGAACAGCCAGGCGGCGGCCAGCACCATGGGCACGTAATCGCGGGTTTCGGCCGACATCTGCCCGTAGATCTGCGGATCGTAGAAGCTGGCACCCGGGCTGCCGGCGGCAATGCGGCGCATGCGCCCTTCCCCGCCGTTATAGGCGGCCAGGGTCATTTCCAGGTTGTTGTTGAACGCGGCCAGCTGTTCGTCGATGTACTCCGCGTTGGCCTGCGCGGCCATGGTCGGATCGAAGCGCTGGTCGAAGCCGTCGGCGTTGCTGAGGCCGAAACGCAGGCCTGTGGCGTACATGAACTGCAGGGGGCCCGACGCGCCCGAGCGCGACACCGCATGCACCTTGCCGCCGGATTCCTTGGCCATGATGCCGAACAGCAGCGCCTCGGGAAGGTCGGCCTTCTTGTAGGCCGGCCACATCTTGTAACGCATCATCTGGTAGTTGACGTAGGCGTCCATCAGGTTGGGCCGCAGCTGCGTCAGCCACAGCTCCAGCGCCGCCTTGACCGGCCCGTTCATCACCATCAGGTCGGAGAACTGGTGGCCCTTCAACATGGTGACGCTACGCTGCGCCGCGGGCAGCGAGCCGACCGCCACCGATCCGGGCAGGTTTGCGTCGCCGGGCTGTACGCCCACCTCGGCACCCTGCTCGGTATCGTCGGCGTCCTCGCCCTCGATGAAGCTGCCATCCTTAAGACGCAGCAGCCGGTCGAAAACGGCGGCGAAACGCTGGGGATCGCAGCCCGGGGTAAGGCTGCAGCGGGCGGAGGCATCCTTGAGCTGGTCGAGGGCCTGCTTGCGCGTCTGCGCCGCCTGTGGGGTATCGCCGCGGCGAGCCTGGTCGATGGCCGCCTCGTAGCCCTTGCTGGCCTGGTTCATGCGGTCGTAGAGGGCATTGACCTGGGGCGTGACCTTGCCCGCGCGCGGTGTACCGCCGCTGGAAGCGCAACCGGCGAGGACCGCCAGGGGAAGCAAGAGAAGCGGACGCGGCACGCGAAAGGACATGTAGGGACTCAGGGTCAGGCAGTGGCGGCCACGTTACCCGCCGCACGCCCCGGACTCAAGCGGGCATATGACGATTTTTCTCGTAACGGCATATCGTTGCGTACACTTGTTCAGGAGATTCTTAAGGATTAGCCATGCCGCGCCATGCCCTCGCCGATGTCGACACACTTTTTACGCAGCGAGCCCTGACGGGCGTCCGCTATGCGCTAGGCGGCGGCGCGCGCATATCCCTGGTTCCGAAGGCGACGCCATGAGTCGCTGGCGCCCGCCCTCCCCCTCGTCCACCGCGATCATCACGCGCGAGGGATTCGAACGCCTGAAGGCCGAACTGGACCACCTGTGGCACACGGTGCGGCCCGAAGTGGTCAAGGCGCTGGCCGCGGCCGCCGCCGAGGGCGATCGGTCGGAAAACGCCGAGTACACCTATCGGAAGAAGCAGCTCGGCGAGATCGATCGTCGCGCACGCTACCTCAGCAAGCGCATCCCGGCGCTGAAGGTGGTCGAGGCCGCGCCCTCGCAACGCGACGCCGTGTTCTTCGGCGCCACGATGACCCTGGAAAACGTGGAAAGCGGCGAGACGGTGCGTTATCGCATCGTCGGGCCCGACGAGACCGACGCACGCAAGGGCTGGATCAGCATCGACTCGCCCATGGCTCGCGCCGTGCTGAAGAAACGCCTGGACGACGAGTTCGACGCGGAACTGCCCGGCGGGCGCACGCGCTTCGCGATCATGGACGTGTCCTACGACTGAGCGTCCGGCGGGGCGGGCGCGTTCCGGCGCAGGCGAATCGCAAGTCGCTCCAGGCCATCGGTGAACGTGGCGACATCCGCGGCGAAGTCGCGCAACGCATCGTCATCCACCGCGGCGCCTTCGCGCAGGGCGAGCTCCATGCGTTCGCCCCGGTGGCCCACCGGCGAGTGCCCGAACACGTGCACGCCCCCGAGCACGTGATGAATCCAGCCGGCCACGGCCTCTGTCTCGGCATGCACGGCCACCGCATCCAACCGCGCCAGCGCCTCGCGCGTGGCCTGCACGCCGGCATCGATGACGCTGGCGATGTTCTCGTCCGAACCGAACGCGCGACGCATCCGGTCCATGTCCACATCGGGTATACGCTCGTCGCCGAGCCAGCGGGCCACGGCCGCGTGGAAGGCGTCCAGCCGGATCGGCTTGCGCAGCAGGTCGTCCATCCCCGCGGCGCGGCACAGCTCGCGCTGCTCGGCGCGCGCATCCGCGGTCATCGCCACGATGGGCAGGTGGCGCGTGCTCCCGGCTTCACGACGACGCACCTCCGTTGCCACCGCATAGCCGTCCATACGCGGCATGTGGCAGTCCACCAGCAACAGGTCGTATTCCCGCGCGGCCAGCGCCTCCAGCGCGGCCACGCCGTCGTCTACCACGTCGCAGCGATAGCCGCGCAAGGCCAGCTGCACGCGGACCAGCTCCTGGTTCACCGGATGGTCTTCCGCCAGCAGGATCCGTGCATCGCGCGCCGGCACCGACGCTACGGACGCATCGCCACCCTGCGCCTGCGTGGGCACGGGCACCTCGGCGATCATCAGTTCCAGGGTGACGGTGACCGTGGTGCCCTGCCCAGGCTCGCTCTCGATGACGATGTGGCCGCCCATGCGTTCGACCAGTCGCCGGGCGATGGTCAGGCCCAGGCCGGTGCCGCCGAAACGGCGGGTGGTCGAGGATTCCGCCTGGCTGAACGGTGCGAACACGTGCCGCAGCTTGGCCGCATGGATGCCGATGCCGGTGTCGCGCACGACGAAACGCAAGCGCTGGCGTGCGCCGTGGTGTTCATCCACGTGTACCGCCATGAGCACAGAGCCTTCGGCCGTGAACTTGATCGCATTGCCCAGCAGGTTGAGCAACACCTGGCGCAGGCGCCCGTCGTCGACGGTCAGCGCCGGGGCAAGCGCCGGATCGAACGAGGCCTCCAGGCGCAGTCCCTTGGATTCCGCCTGCGCCGCCATGATCGCCATGGCGCCTTCGACGATGCCGCGCGGATCGGCCGGACGCGGGTCGAAGGTGAGGTGCCCCGCTTCGATCTTGGAGAAATCCAGCACGTCGTCGAGGATGTGCAGCAGGGCTTCCGCTGAGTGCTCGATGGTCGAGACCATCTTGCGCTGGTCGGTATCCAGCGACGTGCGTTCCAGCACGTCGAGCAGGCCGATCACGCCGTTCATCGGCGTGCGGATCTCGTGGCTGATCGTGGCCAGGAAGTCGCTCTTGGCACGCGTGGCGGCCTCGGCTTCGTCGCGGGCATGCGCCATGCCGCGGGAGGCCAGCTCCTGTGCGGTTACATCCACCCAGTAGCCGTTCCAACGCACGCTGCCGTCGGCGGCGGCCAGCGGTACCGCGTCGGAGCTGAGGTAGCGCGTGCGCCCGCCGACGTGCGCGCGCACGGTGACATGCAACGGCGTGAGCTCACGCGCCGAACGCTCGAAGGCGGCGCGCAGGGCCTCGCGGTCGTCTTCCGGCACGGGCGCCAGCATGGCCTCGCCCGCGGCCAGCAACTGGCCGGGCTCCATGCCGAGGATGCTTTGCGGATCGCCGCCCACGTAGGCCATGGCATAGGTGCCGTCGAGACCGCGCACCGCTTCGTACACCACCGCGGGCACGTGTGCGGTGACCTCGGCGAGGCGCCGCTCCGTGCGTTCGCGCCGGCGAGTCTCGCGACGCAGGTTGAGGTAGGCGTAGCTGATCGCGATCAACGAGGCCAGCAACACCGCCACGAATGGCGCCACGCGTCCGGCGATCTCGCGCCAGGTGGGGCCGACCACGTAATGCGAGGCGAACCAGGTGTTGCGGATCTCCTGCTGGCGGTGCGTCGACAGGTTGACCAGTACGCGGTTGATCAGCGGCACCAGCGGCGCGAGCTCGCGCCGCACGCCGATGGCGATGGCCTCGCTGTCGCCCGTGGGCGCGGCCACCTTGAGCTGGCCGAGGAAGTTGTCGCGGATCAGGTAATCCACGGAGGCCAGGTTGCCGACGAACGCATCGCCCTCGCCCGCCGCGAGCCGGCGCAAGCCTTCCGCCTCGGTATCGACCGACACCACCTGGACGCCCGGGATACGCGACAGCAGCCGGCGGATCGGCTCACGGGTCGTGTTGCCCAGCACGCGCTTGCCGGCGAGGTCGTCGCGACCGGCGATGGTGGGTGCCCCTTCGCGGGTGACGATCATGATCGGGAAGTCGAGGTAGGGCACGCTCGGCTCCAGGAAGGGTGCCGTGGCGCTCTGCGGATTGATCGCGGCCACCACATCCACCTCGCCTCGGTGCACGCGCTCCACGGTGCCGGCCCAGTTCTCGCTGGGCACCTGGGTGACCCGGATGCCCAGTTCCGCGGCGATTTCGCGCACGTAATCCAGCGACAGACCCTCCGCCTCGCCCCGGCCGGTGATCAGGCTGAAAGGCGCATAGCTGGGGTCCACGCCCAGGCGCAGCGGCGGCAGCGCCCGCAGCCAGTCTTTTTCCTTCTCGCTCAGCGGAATACCGGCCTCGCGGGGCCGCGGAGCGATGTCGCGCCCCACCCAGCGCGCGCGCAGGCGGCCGTGGTCGGCGGCCGTGAGTTCGCCCAGGGCGTGATCAAGCGCGCGGCCCAGCGGTGCACGGGAGGCCGGCACCGCGAAGGCCAGCGCGCTGATCGGCAGCGCCACGGGGCTGCCGACGCGCAATTCGTGGTCCAGGCGCAGGCGCGCGACGAACTCGCGCGCCGAATAAGGGTTGTCCAGGTAGGCATCCACATCGCCCCGGCTTACCCGGCCCAGCGCCTCCGCGGTGGAGGCCGTCTCCACCAGCGTGGTATCGGGCAACTCGCGGCGCAGCGCGGCGATGTCGAAATACCCGGTGTGCACCGCCAGCCGCTTGCCGCGCAGGTCGCCCGGGCGATGGACGATGGGCGCATCGATGCGCTCCACCAGCGCGGGAAGCGATTCGAAGTACGTGGCGCCCACCCGGATACCCGGCATGCCCTGTTCGAGCGGGGTGACCGAGGTCGCCACGTCGATCTCGCCTTTCGCCAGCGCGGCCAGCAACGCCGGCCAGCTGGGGTATTCCCGCGTCTGCAGCGTCACGCCCAGCTCGCCGGCCAGTTCGCGCAGGTAATCCGGGCCCAGGCCTTCCAGCTCGCCGTCGCGCAGTTCCTCGAAAGGCGGGTAGCCCTCCGGATACGCGCCCACGATGAGCACCGGATGATGGCGCAGCCATTCCGCGTCGGCAGGGCGCAACGGCACATCCGGCATGGCCATGGCCATGCGGGCGAGCACAAGCAGCATTAACGGGAACAGGCGTCGGATCACACGGGAGGCTTCGTCAAGGTAACCTTCATGGGCATAATCGAGTCGAAGCCCGCTGTATCGCAACGTATTCAGGAGAACGCAAGGCATGCCACTCAAGGTCATTCTGGCAGACGATCACCCCCTCGTTCTTGTTGGGGGGCGGCTTGCGCTGGAGAACGCGCACGTCGAAGTGGTCGGTGCGGCCAAGGCCGCGGACGAACTCCTGGCCATGCTGGCCGACCGCGCCTGCGATGTCGTCATTACGGATTTTCTCATGCCGAGCGATCGGCAGGACGATGGATTTCCCCTCCTGGAAACCATCAACCGGGATTATCCGCATGTCGCGCTCATCGTGCTGACGATGATCAACCGTCCGGCCGCCCTGCAATCCATGCTGGGGCGCGGCGCGCGCGGCATCGTCGACAAGCGCGCCCCGATGGACGAACTGGCCACGGCCGCGCGCGCCGTCGCGGACGGTGAAACCTACCTCAGCGAAACCCTGCTCGACATCCTCAACGAGGCTGACGACACCTCGGTGGCCATGCCGGGTGCGCCGCTATCCCCGCGCGAAACGGAAGTCATCCGCGCCTTCGTCGCCGGCATGTCGCTGCAACAGATCGCCGACCGCGAAGGCAAGTCGGTAAAGACCATCAGCCGGCAGAAGCGCGACGCCATGCGCAAGCTGGGCGTCGACCACGACAGCCTGCTGGGCGACTACGTGCGCGACCACGGCCTGGCCGATCCGGCGTCAAAGCGGTAACGGATAGGTCCGACCTTCGCGCAGGGGCTGGAAACACGGTGCCGTCGTGTAGAACGACGGCCGATCCGTCTCGACATGCCAGCCAGGCACGCCGGACACGGGCAGTGGCCTCAGTTCCTGCGGGTCGTTGAGAACGCTGCCGGCGGCGATGGCGTCCGCACAGATCGCCCGCGCATCGCCCTCCCCCATCACCACGAGGGCCTTGCCGACCAGCAGCTTGCCGGGCGTCAGTGCGTGCTCAAGCAAGGCATGACCAAACACCTCGACGCGGGCCCCGCCAGTCAGCCACGCTTCGCGGTGCGTCCAGAACAGCGTGGTCCAGTCGTGGGCATCCCAGGCCGCCAGCATGGCCGGCTCACGCAGCGTGACGATCATCCCCGCCTCGTCGAAATGCGTCAGGGCGCATTGCGGCCGTGAGCGCTCCCGCCGCCCCATCACGGCGATCTCCGCCATCTGCCGCGCATTGAGCGCGCGTTTCAGCGCCGGATAGCGCAGCCATACCAGGGCGTTGATCAGGTCGTGCCAGTTGTCCGGCCGCGTGGCGATGGCACGGCGATGCGCGATGCGTTCCTCGTAATGCAGGCCGTCGTCGAGCAGTGCCTTGTCCTGGGTGACGAAATGCACGTCGGCGTCTGCCGGCAGCAGCACGTTCAGGGCTGCGAGATCGGGCCACGCCTCCCCACCCAGCAGCGTGGCGTAGTCGCGCCAGCACGACAGCGGCGGCGACGCGAGCACGCTCCGCTCGAGCGATTGCCGCGTCGGCGCCACGTAACGCATGGGCTCAGGCCAGGCGACCGTAGAGGTCGTGAGCGTCGGCTTCCTCGACCAGCACGTCGACGAACTGGCCGGGCTTGAGCAGCTGGCCGTCGTCGATGCGCACGGCGCCGTCGATTTCCGGCGCATCGGCACTGGAGCGACCCCACGCGCCGTCGGCGTCGATCTCGTCGATCAGCACCTTGATGGTCCGGCCCACCTTGCGCTGCAGCTTGGCCGCGGAAATCTCCGCCTGCACCGCCATGAACTGTTCCAGGCGATCTTCCTTCAGTTCCTCGTCGATCTGGCCCGGCAGGTCGTTGGCCTTCGCGCCATCCACCGGCGAATAGGCGAACGCGCCGACCCGATCCAGCTCGGCTTCACGCAGGAATCCGAGCAGCTCCTGGAATTCCTGGTCCGTCTCGCCGGGGAAACCGACGATGAAGGTGCTGCGGATGGTGAGGTCGGGCACCTCGCGGCGCCACGCCTGCACGCGCTCCAGGGTGCGCTCGACATTGCCGGGACGCTTCATCAGCTTGAGGATGCGCGGGCTGGCGTGCTGGAAAGGGATGTCCAGGTACGGGAGGATCTTGCCCTCCGCCATCAGCGGCATGATCTCGTCCACGTGCGGGTACGGGTAGACGTAGTGCAGGCGGGTCCAGATGCCCAGTTCGGAAAGACCCTGGCACAGCTCCGTCATGCGCGTGCGATAGGCCTTGCCGCGCCACTCGCGTTCGGCGTAGCGCACGTCCACACCGTAGGCGCTGGTGTCCTGCGAAATGACCAGCAGTTCCTTCACCCCGCCACGCGCCAGCTTCTCCGCTTCGATCAGCACCTCGTCCACCGGGCGGCTGACCAGGTCGCCACGCATCGAGGGAATGATGCAGAAGCTGCAACGGTGGTTGCAGCCCTCGGAAATCTTCAGGTACGCGTAGTGCTTGGGCGTCAGTTTCACCCCGGTGTCAGGCACCAGGTCGAGGAAGCGGTTGCGCACCGGCGGGATCGCCTGGTGCACCGCGCTCATCACGCTGGCGTAATCCTGCGGACCGGAGATGGCCAGCACCTCGGGGTAGCTTTCGCGGATCAGCTCGGAGCGCTTGCCCAGACAGCCGGTAACGATCACCTTGCCGTTCTCGTGGAGCGCCTCGCCGATGGCGTCGAGCGACTCCTGCACCGCCGAGTCGATAAAGCCGCAGGTGTTGACCACCACGGCATCCGCCTCGCCGTAGCTGGGCACGATCTCGTAGCCCTCGACCTTCAGCTGGGTGAGGATGCGTTCGGAATCGACGAGGGCTTTCGGGCAGCCGAGGCTGACGAAACCGACTTTGGGAGCGGCCTGGGACATTGCCGTGGGTACCGGGGGATAGAGAAGCCGAGAATTATAGCGGGTTGGCGGCGGCAGGGCCTGACGGCCTTTCACATTCGGATCGCCGGCCAGGCTTGAAGCGAGCGGGCGGCTTAAGACACCTGAAACGCAAAGCCCGCTATAGATCGAAAGCGGACATAACGGCTACATAGCCTGAGGGTCAAAGTAGGCCTCCCAGGTCTCGGGATTCCGCTCAAAATGCACCCCTTCGTCAAGCGCAGCACGGGCATCTTCCATAGCCTCACTGTCGAGCATCGCGACGAATAGATTGATGTAGGTATTTCGATCGGTTGACCCCAAGTGCACCGCCCGCTCCAAGCATTCCCGTGCCTTTGCATATAGGCGAAGGTCACATAGCACCGCCCCGAGGCAAGTCAGGACAACCACGTTTCTCTGATCAGCCTCCAACGACTTCTCGAGTATCGCGCGAGCCTCTTGGAGTGGCTGATCGGACATTGGGCTACGCCACGCTAGCTTCCAAAGCGCTCGAGCCGAATTGACGCAATCTGCCTCTCGGTCGTGCATAGCTTCGTTCCGCAGGTTGGTTTATGAGTTGCCAGTAGGCCTGAGCTCGATCCATATCGCCACCTAGCCTCTGGTCATCGTCGCCTCTGATCATCATCAATATCATTAGGTTCGCTTCGGGTCGATGTGGACACTACGGGTGCGCAGCTTTTGCTCACCGACCTCAGCGCCGAAACCGGAAATGCAAATTTCGACTCTCTGCTGGAACTGCTGGTTGGCATGTCGATCGAATGACATGGCCGATTTCTTCAAGCAGGTCGAGGTAAGGTCCCCTACGCTGCACGCCATCACCACGGGAGATTACGATGCGCTTGGGCTATACGATCATTTACGTGCCGGACGTCGCGGCGACGGTGGAATTCTACGAACGCGCCTTCGGCCTGCAACGTCGCTTCGTCCACGAGAGTGGCTTGTATGCGGAGATGGCGACCGGCGAGACCACGCTCAGTTTCGCCGGCGAATCGATGGCGGAACTCAACGGCGTCGCCATTCGTCCGAATAGCCGGAGCGAGCTTTGTGCCGGCTTCGAGATATGCCTTGTTACCGAGGCACCCGAGCAGGGTTATAGCCAGGCCGTCGAAGCAGGTGCATTGGCGCTCAAGGCGGTCGAGGCAAAGCCCTGGGGCCAGCGCGTCGGGTACGTGCGAGATATCAACGGGTGCCTGGTTGAAATCTGTTCACCCATGGCGGGGTGAGACTGATATCGATCGCATCATGCCGCGCGAGGATGGATCTTTGCCAGAACCGGCCCCAGTGAGCGCTGCGCGCACTCCAGCTCGTAGTGCTGCTGCAGGTTGAGCCAACTCTGTGCATCATCTACTTCGCGGTTGCTGTCCGGCACCGCCCCGCACATCCCCGCGACATGCCTACAGGTTACCCTTGTCTCCTTACCCACTCTTCCGGAGACCTTCCATGGGCCGCACTCTTATCCTCGACACCTCCCGCCCGCCCGAGAGCATGGACGCCTACATCGCCGAGCCCGCCGGCACGCCGAAGGGTGGCGTGGTGGTGATCCAGGAGATCTTCGGCGTCAACGCGCATATCCGCAGCGTGGCCGACCGCTTTGCCGCCGAGGGCTATGTCGCCATCGCCCCGGCACTGTTCGACCCCGTGGAAAAGGGCGTGGAGCTGAGCTACGACCAGGACGGCATGCAGAAGGGCATCAAGCTGATCGGCGAGCTGGGCCTGCTGCGCCCGCTCCAGGATGTCGCCATCGCCGCCAAGCTGATCGCCGACCAGTACAAGGTCAAGGTGGGTACGGTGGGCTATTGCTGGGGTGGCACCGTCGCGGCACTGGCGGCGCTGCGCCTGGGCCTGCCCTCGTCCAGCTACTACGGTGCGCGCAATGTGCCGTTCCTGAGCGAGCCGGCCAAGGCCAACGTGATTTTCCACTTCGGCGAGCGCGATCACTCCATCCCGCCGGACATGGTGGAAAAGCACCGTGAGCTGAAGCCGGAGATGGATACCTGGGTCTATCCGGCCGACCACGGCTTCAACTGCGATGTTCGCGGCAGCTACGACGAGCCCAGCGCCAAGCTGGCCTGGGAGCGCACCCTGGCGTTCTTCGCCCGCGAACTGGCATGAGTGACGGCTTCATCCTCGATGCCCGGCTGGCCGGCGACACCCTTGTCGTCGGCGACCTGCCATTGACCCGTGTGCTGCTGATGCGCGACGCGCGGTACCCCTGGCTAGTGCTGGTGCCGCGCAAGGCCGACAGGATCGAGGTGTCCGACCTGGATGCGGACGACCAGGCCCGGCTCTGGCAGGAAGCCAGCCTGGCCGGCAGCGCCCTGCGCGCCGTGGCGCCGTGCGAGAAGCTCAATATCGGCGCGCTGGGCAATATCGTCCGGCAACTGCACGTCCATGTAGTGGCGCGCAACGCCGGCGATGCGGCGTGGCCGGGGCCGGTGTGGGGCTTTGGCCAGGCCGAAGCCTATCCGCCCGGCGAGGCCGAGCGACGGATCGAAGCACTGAGGGAAGCGCTGGAATTGTAGCCAGCGTCAAGCCTGCCGCCGGCACCGAGGCTGTTACCAGCCCAGCCAGCGCCCGCCGATGACCTACCTGGCGTATCGCCGAAACGACAACGGGGCAGGTGCCAATGGCACCTGCCCCGTCTTCTGCGCTACAAGCTCGCTAAGAACGCGCGACGAGCCGTCGCTTTTGGCGGTTACGGCTGGGTCTGCGGGTTGTAGGCGCCGCTGGCGGCGTCCTTGCCCTGCATGCGATCCGGCAGGTTGGCCTTCTGCGGGGTGTCCTCGAGCTGGCGGGCCTTCTCTTCCACGGCGTTCAGGCGGGTAAGCTCGCCCTTCTTGTCGTAGTACACGGCAAAGCCGTAATCCAGCTGCATGCGGGCCATGAAGCCGAGATGGATGTCACGGATCTTGGAGTCGTCGCTGGGGATCAGCAGCACCGTCTTGGGCAGCTTGCCCTGGTCTTTCAGGTAGGCGAAGTGGCTACCGGTGTCGGCTGCGGAAAGCACGGCGTTGTCGACGACGAACTGACCGCTCTTGTAGGCCTTGATGGTGACGTCGAACTGGCCTTGCTCGGTCGGCACGTGGTCGCTCTTGGACACGCCACGATGGCAACCGCCCAGCACGAGCAGGCTGGCAAGCAGGACCGCGGCGGCGGCGCGGGACAGGAGGGTGGTAACTCGGATCATGCGTGTCTCCGTGGATCGGCGTTCATGAAGAGGGAAAGTTTACCCCGCGCCTTTCTCGCGCGCGGCTGGGACGGCACGGGCGTTCAGGTACTCGGCAGGGTCACGCCCCGCTGGCCCTGGTACTTGCCGCCGCGATCGGCATAGGACACCTCGCACTCTTCGTCGGATTCGAGGAACAGCATCTGCGCGACGCCTTCGTTGGCGTAGATTTTCGCGGGCAGCGGCGTGGTGTTCGAGAACTCCAGCGTGACGTGGCCCTCCCACTCGGGCTCCAACGGCGTCACGTTGACGATGATGCCGCAGCGCGCGTAGGTGCTCTTGCCCAGGCAGATCGTCAGCACCTGGCGGGGGATGCGGAAATACTCCACCGTGCGGGCCAGTGCGAACGAGTTGGGCGGGATGATGCAGACATCCGACTTGATGTCCACGAAGCTGCGCTCGTCGAATGCCTTCGGGTCCACGATGGTGGAGTTGATGTTGGTGAACACCTTGAATTCGTCGGCGCAGCGCACGTCGTAGCCGTAGCTGGAGGTGCCATAGGAGACCAGCCGATGGCCGTCGCGCTCCTTCACCTGACCGGGCGCGAAGGGCTCGATCATGCCGTGCTGCCCAGCCATGCGGCGGATCCACTTGTCGGACTTGATGCTCACGTGCTGTCTCCCTCGCTGGAGCCGGAAAGGTATAGGAACGTCGTCGAAGACGCCACTTCTCAGGTGTTCTGGATGACGATCTTGGGGAACGAGATCGCCTTGTTGCGCGCCTGCAGCGACAGCTTCGCCGCCGTGGAGCGGGCGATGGCGCGATAGCGCTCCGCCAGGTCCGAGGTGGGGATGGCGGCCACGGTGGGCGTGCCCTCGTCGGCCTGCTGGCGGATACGGATATCCAGCGGCAGGTCGCCGAGGTAGGCGATGCCCGCCTCCGCGGCCATGCGCGCGCCGCCGCCGTGCCCGAAGATGTGTTCCTCGTGGCCGCAGGCGGAGCAGATATGGGTGGCCATGTTCTCGATGACGCCCAGCACCGGCACTTCCACCTTGCGGAACATGCCCAGCGCCTTGCGCGCATCCAGCAGCGCGATGTCCTGCGGGGTGGTGACGATCACCGCGCCGGAGACGGGCACCTTCTGCGACAGGGTGAGCTGGATGTCACCCGTGCCGGGCGGCAGGTCGATGACCAAGTAGTCCAGGTCGTCCCAGCGGGTGTCGTTGAGCAGCTGCATCAGCGCCTGGGTGACCATCGGGCCACGCCAGATCATGGGCGTGTCCTCGTCGATCAGCACGCCGATGGACATGGCCTGCAGGCCGTGGGCCAGCATCGGCTGGATGCTCTTGCCGTCCGGCGACACGGGCTTGCCGGTCAGGCCCAGCATGCGGGGCTGGCTGGGACCGTAGATATCGGCATCGAGGATGCCGACGCGGGCGCCCTCGGCGACCAGGGCCAGCGCCAGGTTGACCGAAACGGTGGATTTGCCCACGCCGCCCTTGCCGGAGGCCACGGCGATGATGTTCTTCACGCCCGGCATGGGCGCCAGCTGCCCCTGCACCTTGTGCGGGTGCACCCGCCAGCCGACCGACACGGCCGCCGCGGCGATGCCCGGCTCGGCTTCGAGCGCCGCACGGGCCTGCGTCGTGGCCTGCTCCACGTAGCCGACGGCGGGGTAGCCGAGCTGGATATCGACGGAGACGCGGTCGCCATCGACGCCCACGGCGCGCACGGCGGCGCTGAGCGACTGGCCCGAATAGGGGTCGATGACGCGGTCGAGGACACCGCGCACGAGGGTTTCGCTGGGCTGGGTCATGGGGGATGTTGAGCAAAATCGAAGATCGCCCATTATGCCAGCTAGCGGGGTGGCACCGGACCGTCGGCCCCCGCTTCCCGCCCATCCTGCCCTTGGCGGCGCATCTGGCGCGGTGCAGCTTGACGGCGTCGATGGCCCTCGTCAGGCTCCGGCCATACCTTACCGTATGGGGAGTACCGCAAACTTATGAAGTCCATGATCCGCGCCGCCCTAGGTCTCGCCCTCGTTGCGAGCGCCCTCCCCGCCTTTGCCGCCACCGACAGCCCGGTCGGCAAATGGAAGACGATCGACGACACCACCAAGGAAGTGAAGTCCATCGTCGAGATCACCGAGGGCGCCAACGGTCAGCTGGAGGGCAAGGTGCTGCAGGTGCTCAAGTCCGATCATGGCCCGCATCCCGTCTGCGCCCAGTGCGACGGCGACCGGAAGAACAAGCCCATCGAGGGTATGACCATCATCTGGGGCCTGAAGAAGGACGGTGACAACGAGTGGTCGGGTGGCCAGATCCTCGATCCGGCCAAGGGCAAGATCTACAAGCTCACCGTGAAGCTGGAGAACGGCGGCAAGACGCTCGACGTCCATGGTTACATCGGTTTCTCGCTGATCGGGCGTAGCCAGGATTGGGTGCGGGTGGAATAAAGCGGGTGGAATGAGGGGAGCGCCGTAGGGCACGGCCACAAAGGCATCGCGCACATCGTGCGCTCCTACACCCGCCGTCCTTGCGAGGCGGGTGCCCGCGAAAAACCGCCTAACCGCGCCCCATGCCATAATCGCGGGCCCCGAAGCCGACCGCGATCCTCATGGCCCGCCGCATCCTGGTTACCAACGCCCTTCCCTACGCCAATGGCCCGCTGCACCTGGGCCATATGCTCGGCTACATCGAGGCCGACATCTGGGCGCGGGCGCAGCGGATGCAAGGCAACGAGGTGTGGTACGTCGCCGGTGAGGACGCCCACGGTACGCCGATCATGCTGGCCGCCGAGAAAGTCGGGCTGACGCCGGAGGATTACATCGCCGGCATCCGGGCGTCGCACGAAGCGGACTTCACCGACTTCCATTTCAGCTACGACCAGTACCACACCACGCATTCCCCGGAAAACCGGGATATCGCGACGGCCATCTACACGCGCCTGCGCGACGCCGGCTACATCGCGCGCCGGGATATCCAGCAGCTATACGACCCCACGCGGGACATGTTCCTGCCGGACCGCTACGTCAAGGGCACCTGCCCCAAGTGCGGCACGCCCGACCAGTACGGCGACAACTGCGAGAACTGCGGGGCCACCTACGCGCCCACCGATCTGCTGAATCCGTATTCGGTGATGTCGGGTGCCACCCCGGTGCTGCGCGATTCGGAGCATTACTTCTTCGAACTGGGCAAGTTCGAGCAGTTGCTGCGCGACTGGTTCGCGGGCAAGTTCACCGAAGGCAAGCCCACCGCCGACAGCGGCGTCGTGGCCAAGCTGGCGGAATGGATCGACGGTGGCCTGCGCGACTGGGATATCTCGCGTGACGCGCCCTACTTCGGCTTCCCGATTCCCGACGCGCCGGGCAAGTTCTTCTATGTCTGGCTGGACGCGCCCGCCGGTTACCTCGCCGCGTTCAAGGCCCTGTGCGATCGCACGGGCCTGGTCTTCGACGATTTCCTGCGCGCCGACAGCACGGCCGAGATGCATCACTTCGTCGGCAAGGACATCATCAACTTCCACGGCCTGTTCTGGCCAGCCATGCTGCACGGTGCGGGCATGCGCGTGCCGACCGCGCTGCATACCAACGGCTACCTGACGGTCAACGGCGCGAAGATGTCCAAGTCGCGTGGCACCTTCATTCAGGCGCGCACCTTCCTGGATGTCGGCCTGGACCCCGAAGCCCTGCGCTACTACTTCGCCACCATGCTCAGCCCGCAGCCGGTGGACGTCGATCTCGACCTGAAATCGTTCGAGGAACGCGTCAACTCGCACCTGGTCGGCAAGTGGGCCAATATCGCCAGCCGTACCGCGGGCTTCCTGCACACGCATTTCGCCGGCACTTTGTCCGATCGCTTCGACCCCGAGGCGTCCGCGCTGTGGACCGACCTGCTGCGGCAGTACGACGGTATCGATGCACTCTACGAGGCCGACGAGTACGCGGAAGTCACCCGGCGCTTCGTGGCCATGGCCGACGCGGTCAATGGCTATATCGCAGCGAAGGCGCCCTGGGTCATCGCCCGTGACGAGACGCGCCGCGACGAGTTGCACCAGGTGTGCTCGTTCGCTATCAACGCCTTCCGCCTGCTGTCCGGGCTGCTCAAGCCGATCCTCCCGACCACGGTCGCTGCCGCCGAGGCCTTCCTCGGCGCGCCCATCGCCAGCTTCGACGATGCACGGCGCGAGTTGTTCGGCCATACCGTGAATGCGTTCTCGCCGCTGTTCTCGCGCCTGGATCCGAAGAAGATCGCCGCGATGGTGGACGCCTCGAAGGAGTCGCTGTCCCCCTCCGAGCAGGCCCGCGAAGCCGTGGCCGAAGCCAAACCGTCCAAGAAACCCAAAGAAAACACCAAGCCCATGACCGAAGCCACGCCTGCCAACACCGCCGCCGACACCGCCGCCACCGTGTCCATCGACGATTTCGCCAAGCTCGACCTGCGCATCGGCAAGGTACTGGCCTGCGAGTTCGTCGAAGGATCGGACAAGCTGCTGCGTTTCGAACTGGACGCCGGCCCGCTGGGCTCGCGGCAGATCTTCTCCGGCATCCGCGCGGCTTATGCGGAGCCGGAAAAACTCGTCGGCCGCAGCGTGGTGTTCATCGCCAACCTCGCCCCGCGCAAGATGCGCTTCGGTCTGTCGGAAGGCATGATCCTGTCCGCCGGTGACGGCGGCGCGGACCTGTTCCTGCTGGATGCCGACCAGGGTGCGGCACCGGGCGCCACCGTCCGCTGATCCGCCCACCGGCCGCGCGCCAGCCATGACGCCAACGCTCGCCGACCGCATCGACGCCTTCCTGCCGCAGACCCAGTGCGAGCAGTGCGGTTTCCACGGCTGTCGCCCCTATGCGGAAGCCATCGCCGCGGACGCGGCGGGCATCGATCGCTGCCCGCCCGGCGGCGCGGCGGGCATTCGCCGGCTGGCCCATCTTCTGGATCGCCCGGCCGTGCCGCTGGACCCCGCCCATGGCGTGGAAAAGCCGCGTACGCTGGCACGCATCGTTGAAGCCGACTGCATCGGGTGTACCAAGTGCATCCAGGTGTGCCCGGTGGACGCCATCGTGGGCGCCTCGAAGGTGATGCACACGGTGCTCAGCGACCTGTGCACCGGATGCGAGCTGTGCGTACCCGCCTGCCCGGTCGATTGCATCCGACTCGATCCCATGCCTGCTCCGCAAGCCGAGGATCCCAGGCACGCGGATGCCGCGCGACGGCATTTCCAGCGCCGGGAGGCCCGGCTTGCCCGCGAACGCGCCGAGCGCGAACGCCAACTGGCGGCGAACAAGGCCGACGTGGCCGCACCTGCCGCACGTAATGCCGTCCTCGAGGCCCTTGCCCGGGCCAGGGCACGGAAGAAGGACAGCCCGTGAAGAAAGCCGATGTGGTCGAGATGTTCAGCCGCCTGCGCGAGCTGAATCCGCATCCGAAAACCGAACTGGCGTACACCACGCCGTTCGAGTTGCTCGCCGCCGTGGCGCTGTCGGCCCAGTCCACGGACGTGGGCGTGAACAAGGCCACGCGCAAGCTGTTTCCGGTGGCCAATACGCCGCAGCAGATCCTCGACCTGGGCCTGGACAGGCTCAAGCCTTACATCAGCACGATCGGCCTTTACAACAACAAGGCGAAAAACCTGATCGCGATGAGCCAGATCCTCGTCGACCGCTATGCGGGCGAGGTGCCCAAATCGCGCGAGGCGCTGGAATCGCTGCCGGGCGTCGGGCGGAAGACCGCGAACGTGGTGCTCAACACCGCCTTCGGCGAACCGACCATCGCCGTGGACACGCATATCTTCCGCGTGGCCAACCGCACCGGACTGGCCCCCGGCCCGGACGTGCGCAAGGTCGAGGACAAGCTGGAGAAGGTCATCCCGGCGGAGTTCATCCAGGACGCCCACCATTGGCTGATTCTGCACGGGCGTTACGTGTGCAAGGCGCGGAAACCGGAATGTCCCAGCTGCGCCATCGTGGATCTTTGTGCCTACAAGCAGAAAACGAAAGCGGCCTGACGGAATGTGCCCGATGGGATGCGTAACGCGCCCGACGTGATGCGTGATGCGCCTGAAGGGATGTGGGACGCGCTTGATCGGATGCGTGTGTAGGAGCGCACGATGTGCGCGAACCCTCAACACCGCTATGGCGAACGAAGCCATGCAAAACACAGAAAACGGCGTTTCCAAGCGCAAAACGAAGCAAGACGCAGGTAACAAAACGCCGGCTAGTGCCGGCGTTTTGCCTCATTCGATGTAGCTACGTTGAGGGATCGCGCACATCGTGCGCTCCTACACGGGCCCTCGTGGGCCGGAGCTACGCCGCCTGGGGCGCGCCTTCGACGCGGCGGCCGAGTTCGTGCCAGTCGACGACCAGTTCGCAGCCTCGCTTGGACGCATTGCGGCCCCACTCTCGTAGCAACTCCAGCGACGCCTGGTCGACGTGGACCAGGCGATCCATGCGCACGTTGAGGCGGGTGTTGGCCGGCACGGCCTCCAGCTTGCGCGCCATGGTCGGCACCTTGAGGAACGTGGCGGAGCCTTCCAGATGCAGCGTGGCGTGGCCGGGCTCGTCGTGGTGCTGCACATCCATCTTCAGCTTGGACGAGAGCAGCGCCAGGCGGAACAGCGACAGGCCGAAGCCGACGATCACACCGGTGAGCAGGTCAGTCGCAACGATGGCGACCGTGGTGGCGACGTACACCGCCGCCGTGCCCTTGCCGTAAGCCGCCAGCGACTTGATCTGGCCGGGGTTGACCATCTTGACGCCGGTGAAGACAAGGATGCCGGCCAGGCACGAGACCGGTGTCATCCGCATCAGCCACGGCAGCAGCATGACGAAGGCCAGCAACCAGCCACCGTGCAGGATGGCGGCCATGCGCGTGGCGGAGCCCGCCTGCACGTTGGCCGCACTGCGCACGATCACGCCGGTCATCGGCAGTGCACCGAGGAAACCACAGATGAGGTTGCCCACGCCCTGCGCGGTCAGTTCGCGATCGTAGTTGGTGCGTACGCCGTCGTGCATGCGATCCACCGCCGCCGCCGACAGCAGCGTTTCGGCGCTGGCGATGAAGGCGAACGTGGCGGCGGCTACCAGCAGGGTGGCGTCGAACAGGCCGAACAGGCTGCCCATGCTGGGCAGGCTGACCGCCGAGAACAGATTGGCCGGCACGTCCACGCGCTTCACGTCCACGGCGGTGAGCTGCGCGATCAGGGTCATCGCGACCACCGCCAGCAGCGCACCGGGCACGAAACGCAGCTTGGCCGGGCGCAGTTTCTCCCAGCCGAGCATGATGGCGATGGTGCCGAGGCCGATCATCAGGGCGGCCGGGGCCTGCCCCTCCGCCGCACCGGTCACCGACTCCCACGCCGCGGCGGGCAGCGCCGCGAAATTCTCCAGGCCACGGGCCTTGGGGATGGCGTCGAGCAGCACGTGCGACTGCGACGCCACGATGAGGATGCCGATGCCCGACAACATGCCCGCCACGACGGCAGGCGAGGTCATGCGGAACCAGACGCCGACCTTGCACAGGCCGGCGACGACCTGGATAAGGCCCGCCAGCAGCACGACGGGACCGAGGGCGGCCACGCCGTGCTCACGCACCAATTCGAACACCAGGACCGCGAGGCCCGCCGCCGGGCCGCTGACCTGCAGCGGCGAACCGGCGATGGAGCCGACGATGATACCGCCCACGATGCCGGTGATCAGTCCCGCGCTGGGTGGCATACCCGACGCGATCGCGATCCCCATGCACAACGGCAGAGCGACAAGAAAAACGACCACCGAACCGAGGAGGTCGCGGCCAAAGAGGCCCTGGGAGAAATAAGCGCGCATGTCTGGCTTTCCTTAAGCGGCGTTTGCCACCGGCAGCGGCGTAGAGAAACGCGCGTGCGGTGTCGCGTCGGGCGCATGGGCATCGCCGGCGACGAGGGGGCGGAACCGGCCTTCGAGGGGATCGAAGGCGGTGATTTCCGTCTGGGCGATGTCGTAGATCCAGCCGTGGATACGCAGGCTGCCGTTGGCGATGGCGGCGGCGACCGCCGGCAAGGTGCGCATGTGTTCCAGCTGGCCGACCACGTTTTCTTCGGTGAGGTAGCGCAGGCCTTCCTCGCCCATCATGGTGGGACGGTTCTCGGCGACGACGTAACGGGCCACGTCGGCATGCTTCAACCACTGCTCCACGGAGGGCTTGCCCTTCAGTACCGACGGGTTCTGCAGCGCCTTCATCGCGCCACAGTCGGAGTGGCCGCAGATCACGATGTGCTGGACCTTCAGCGCCGTGACCGCGTACTCGATGGCCGCGACCACGCCGCTGACGTGCTGGGCGTACGGCGGCACGATGTTGCCGACGTTGCGGTAGACGAACAGGTCGCCCGGCTGCGCGTTGAAGATCAGCTCGGGCATGATCCGCGAGTCGGCGCAGGTGATGAACATGGTGTGGGGTGTCTGGCCGGACGCCAGGCGGGTGAAGACCTCGCGCTGGTCGTCGGTCATGTTGCGGCGGAAGTTGTCGAAGCCCTGGATGAGACGTTCCATGGTGGTTTCTCTCTTCTTGGCGGAAAGGGGGGGGCGCGAGCGCTCACGCTCGCGGCGGCCGGCAAAGGTGCCGACACGCGGGGAAAGGGAAAGGAAATGGGGTTGCACAGGCCCCGGCATGGCGACGACGGTCGCGACACGGGCTGGCGGAAGCGGCGCGCGCGGGCGCCGCGAGGACATCAGGCGATGGGAGGGCGCAGGTCCAGGCTGGGGTGATGCGCGTGCGGTTGGGGGCGCACGTCCGCATGGCCGGTGGTGGCGATGCGGGGTATCGACACGATGTGCAGGGGCGGCACGTCGAAGGTGTCGTCGAGGCCGCCGCCGCTGTTGTCTTCCAGCGAGGGCACGGCGTCTTGATCGTCGAAGGCGACGGTGTCGTCCGCGGCCGCGACATGGGCATGCTGCGTTGCATGTTCCTGGGCCATCGTCACCGACAGCGCCTCCGCCGCGGCGGGTGCGGCGCTGACGCCCATGCAGGCGACGAGCAACGCGAAGAACACGAAGATCGTGCTTGCGAAGCGGCGCATGACGAGGGCGGCGGGGGTGTCCATGCGCCGAACCTACGACAGGCGCATTGGCGACCGCAAGTGTGGCGACGCAGCAAATTCAGGCATGACGCAGTTTTCTGTTCGAAAACGTGACGTGACAACGGTTTTGACGGCCTTTCGCCCATCCCGACGGGGTGCGGGCATTCAGTTTGGACGTCCGGATGACGGCCCCGAGGGCTGAGATCATTCGCAACGCACAAAAAAACGGCGGGCTTGCGCCCGCCGTCCGGTTCGTCCTTGAGCAGAACTCCGTTAGGATGCCCGTTAGAAGCTCAGCATGCCCCAGAAACCCACTTCGTTCGTCTTGTAGTGGTACGGGGTAGCAAAGGGACCGTCCAGCTTGTTGTGCTTGTAGACGAGTGCCAGCTTCAGATTCTTCAGCACATCGTACGACACGCCTGCGTTGTAGTACTTGTCGTTGAGCTTCTCTTCGACGTTCAGCAGGTTGTTGTACTTGTAGTTGAGCTTGTCGGCGCGTGCGAAGACGGCGAACTGCTCGTAGAAGTGCCAGTCGGCCCAGACCGAGTAACCGTCGGCCTTGTCCTTGGTGGTGTTGGTAGCGGCGCCCACACCCGGACCCGCGCCCTGGTACTTCAGGATGTCGTCCCAGTTCTCGGAGTGGAAGTACTCCACGCCCGCGCCCCAGGTCTTGTCGCGCCAGGCCAGCAGCACATCGCCACGGGTGGCGGTGCGGGTCGGGGCGCCGTTCTCGACGTCGTTGCCGCGCTTGCCGGTGTAGCCACCGATGGCGATCACCATCTGCTCGATCGGCGAGTAGGCGAAGCGGCCTTCGGTGTCGACGCTCTTGGAGCGGCTCAGGTTGCGGAAGCCGCGACCGTTGACGACCGACAACTGGTAGTTGACGGCGTTGTCGCCGGTGGTGGCACCCATGGCATGGATACCCCAGTCGGACGAGTTGCCGAACGAGCCCACGCCGCCAGCCGTCGCGGTGCCGCCACTGCGGCCGCCTTCGAACGAACGATCGGTGATGGTGTTCTCGACGTAGCGGTAGCCGTACCACTTCTCGACGAACGGGATCCAGGGCATGTCGGCCGCACCGAAGCGCACGGTGAAGAGCGGATCGAACTTGCCCTGCACGTAGGCCTTCTTCACGAAGAGGCTGGTCTGCGAAAGCGTGGACTGGTAGTTGAAGTCGGTGGTCAGGTTGGCCGACCAGACATCGTCGAACTTGTGGTCGACCGTCAGGTAGAAACGCTTGACGTCGAAGCCGGTGCCGTTGGTCGAGCCGTGGCCGTCCTTCTGCAGCGAGCGGGCGTTGCCGATCTTCTCGTCGTGATCCTGGTTGGTGGCGTCGAAGAACATCGTGCCGCCGACCTTGGTGTTGTCCACCAGCTTGTTCAGCGCGTCGAGCTTCTTGGCCAGTTCGTCGGTCGGCTTGGCCGCCGCCACCTGCGTGTCGTTGACGACCTTCGCGGTTTCGATCTGCGCGTCCGCCTGGGCTTCCTGCTTGGCCTGCAGGTCGGCGACCTGGGACTGGAGGGCGGCCAGCTGCGCCTGCAGCTGCTGGAGGGTGGCGGCGTCGACCGTGACACGGGCCGGCTGCTGCGACTTCGGCGTGGCCGCGAGGGCCGCGAAGCTCGTCAGGCCCAGACCGGCGGCGATGGCCACCGTGAGCAACTTGGAACGCATGGGATTTCTCCGCTATATGGAATGTGTGTGGACCCCTGTGCCCCTGCTGAGTCTTTTCTGTCCGAAAATCCTCAAGCAGGGCCAACGGCGCGAAGAATGAGCCGTGGGGTTTACCGTTCCATGCCCTTTTTGTGACAGATCGAAGACACGCGCACATCCGCTTAACGCGGACGCACCCCACCCCCGGCTGATATCCTTTAAGGATGGATACGACGAGTAACAGCACCGCTTCGAGCATGTCAGCGCGGTTCCGGGGGTTTTTGCCGGTGATAGTGGATGTGGAAACCGGGGGATTCGACGCGGAGCGCGACGCGCTGCTCGAGATCGCGGTGGTCGTGGTGACGATGGAGCCCTCGGGCCTCCTGGTGCCGCAGCCGGCCGTGGCCGCCAACGTGGAGCCCTTCCCGGGCGCCAACATCGACCCGCGCTCGCTCGAGATCACCGGCATCGACCCGGATCACCCCTTTCGCGGCGCCCTGCCCGAGCGCCAGGCCCTGGACCATGTGTTCCAGGCCGTGCGCGACGCCGTCAAGGCAGCCGATTGCCAGCGTGCCGTGCTGGTGGGCCATAACGCCGCATTCGACCTGGCCTTCCTCAACGCCGCCGTGCGCCGCACGGGGCACAAGCGCAACCCCTTCCATCCTTTCAGCTGCTTCGACACCGCCACGCTGGGCGGCCTGGCCTACGGGCAGACGGTGCTGAGCAAGGCCGTGCTGGCCGCTGGGCTGTCGTTCGACACCCGCGAGGCCCATTCGGCGATCTACGACGCGGAGCGGACGGCCGAGCTTTTCTGCCGGATCGTCAACCGCTGGCGCCACCTGGAGCTTGCCGAACGTGATCAGGCGGCCTCGATTGTCGTTTGAGGCGTTTCGTAAGTTCCTGAATATGACACCAAAAAGGCGAGTGTCATAAGGCTGCAACATTCAGTACGTCTCATTGCAACACGGCAGGGCTGCAATACGGCCCCAGGCGTACAAGCCTGACACTCATCCATCCGAGGACCACCCCGTGTTCACACGTAAACTCCGCATCGCCGCGCTCGTCGCCGCATCCCTGTTCGGTATGTCCGCCCAGGCCACCGATATCACGGGCGCAGGCTCGAGCTTTGTTTACCCCGTGCTGTCGAAGTGGTCCGCCACCTATGCCGAAGCCACCGGCAACAAGCTGAACTACCAGTCGGTCGGTTCGGGTGCGGGCATCGCCCAGATCAAGGAAGGCACCATCGACTTCGGCGCGTCCGATGCCCCGATGAGCGCCGAAGACCTCGCCAAGTTCGGCCTGGGCCAGTTCCCGGTCGTGGTCGGCGGCATCGTGCCGATCGTCAACCTGCAGGGCGTCGCCCCGGGCCAGCTGAAGCTCAACGGCAAGGTGCTGGCCGACATCTACCTGGGCAAGGTCGCCAAGTGGAGCGATCCCGAGATCGCCGCGCTCAACCCGGGCGTGAAGGTTCCCGACGTCAAGATCACCGTCGTGCACCGTTCGGACGGCTCCGGCACCTCGTTCAACTTCACCAACTACCTGTCCAAGGTCAGCCCGGAGTGGGCCTCGAAGGTGAAGTTCGGCACCGCCGTGGAATGGCCGGCCGGCGTCGGCGGCAAGGGTAACGAAGGCGTGTCCCAGTACGTGCGCCAGATCCCGGGCTCGATCGGCTACGTCGAATACGCCTACGCCACCAAGAACAAGCTCTCGTACACCCAGATGCAGAACGCCGCCGGTACGTGGGTGCAGCCGAACGCCGAGGCCTTCGGTGCCGCCGCTGCCACCGCCGACTGGAAGTCCGCCAAGGACTTCAACCTGATCATGACCAACGCTCCGGGCGCGCAGGCCTGGCCGATCACCGCCACCACGTGGGCGATCATGTACAAGAAGTCCAAGAACGCCTCGCACAGCAAGGTCGCCTTCGATTTCTTCAAGTGGTCGCTCGAGAAGGGCCAGGCGCAGGCCGCTTCGCTCGACTACGTCGCCCTGCCGGCGCCGCTGGTCCAGCAGATCGAAGCCTACTGGGCGTCGGAGTTCAAGAACTGATTCGACACCGATGGGTCGGCTGACACATCCGCGGCCCACAGTATCGTCCAGGCGGGTCGCCGTTCCGACAGGAGCGGCGACCCACATGTTTGAAAGGCCTTTCGGGAATTCGCACCGACCATGCACGCCACCGTCAGCAACGCCGTAGCCGATCGGGAACGCCAGGCGGAAGCTTCCCGCAACGCGCGGGACACGCGTAACGACCGGATATTCGGCTGGGCATTGAAAGCCTGCGCCCTCCTGGTCCTGGTCTGCCTCGTCGGCGCCGCCGCCTCCACGCTGTGGCTGGGCCGCGACGCCTTCGCCACGTTCGGCTGGGGCTTCCTCACCAGCGCCGAGTGGGACCCGACCAACAACCGCTATGGCGCCCTGGTTCCCGTCATGGGCACCGTGGTTACCGCGCTCATCGCCCTGATCTTCGCCGTGCCGGTCAGCTTCGGCATCGCCCTCTTCCTCACCGAAATCGCGCCCGGCTGGCTGCGCGGTCCGGTCAGCTCGGCCATCGAACTGCTGGCCGGTATTCCATCGATCATCTACGGCATGTGGGGTCTTTTCATCTTCGCGCCCTTCGTGGCCGCACATATCAAGCCGTGGCTGATGAACAACCTCAGCACGGAGCCGCCCGACGGCCAGGTGTCGTGGCTGGTGCAGCACGTGCCCTGGATCGCGAAGTTCTTCTCCAGCGAATACCCGTTCTTCGGCGCCGGTGTGCTCACCGCGGGCCTGGTGCTGGCGGTGATGATCATCCCGTTCATTTCCTCGGTGATGCGCGAGGTGTTCCAGACCGTACCCACCCGGCTGAAAGAGTCGGCATACGCGCTGGGTTCCAGCACGTGGGAAGTGGTGTGGGACATCGTGGTGCCTTACACCCGCACGGCAGTGATCGGCGGCATCTTCCTCGGCCTGGGCCGCGCACTGGGCGAGACCATGGCGGTCGCCTTCGTGCTGGGCAACACCTTCCAGTTCACCCCGTCCATCCTCGAGACCGGCAGCTCCATCGCCTCCACCATCGCCAACCAGTTCGGCGAAGCGGAGGGCCTGCAGAAATCGGCACTCATGGCGCTCGCCTTCCTGCTGTTCGTGGTGACCTTCATCGTGCTGCTGATCGCGCGACTCATGCTCCGCCGCCTGGCGACCAAGGAGGGCACCTGATGTCCGCCTCGCTGTATACCCGGCGCCGTATCAAGAACATCCTCGCGATGGTCTTCAGCGTGCTCGCCACCGGCATCGGCCTGCTGTTCCTGGCGTGGATCCTCTGGGAAACCCTGAGCCAGGGCATCGCCGGCCTCCGGCCGCAGCTGTTCACCAAGATCACCGCGTACCGCGAGGAAGGCGGCCTGGCCAACGCCATGGTCGGCAGCCTCATCCTCAACGTGATCGGCATCCTGATCGCCACGCCCATCGGCGTCGCCGCCGGCACCTGGCTGGCGGAATACTCGCGCCGCTCGCGGCTAGGGCCGACCATCCGCTTCCTCAACGACATCCTGCTCTCGGCACCGTCGATCGTGCTGGGCCTGTTCGTCTATACCGTGATCGTGCTGCCATCCAAGTGGCTGACCGGCGGCGATGTGACCTTCTCCGGCATCGCCGGCGGCATCGCCCTGGCCCTCATCGCCCTGCCCGTCATCGTCCGCACCACCGACGAAATGCTGCGGCTGGTACCCGGCACGCTGCGCGAGGCGGCGCTGTCGCTGGGCGTGCCGCAGTGGAAGCTGACACTGCAGATCCTGGTGCGCTCCGCGCGCTCGGGCATCGTCACGGGCGTGCTGCTGGCCCTGGCTCGCATCAGTGGCGAAACGGCGCCCCTGCTGTTCACGGCGTTCGGCAACAACTTCATGACCTTCAACCCGATCGACAAGATGCCCAGCCTGCCGCAGGTCATCTACGAATACACGAAGGACCCCAGCCCGGACATCAACACCCTGGCCTGGGCCGGCGCCTTCGTGCTCACCATGTTCGTGCTGGCGCTCAGCCTTACCGCCCGCTTCGTCTTCTCGCGTTCCAAGGTGTCCAATGACTAATCTCAACGAAGTCGCGTCCAAGCCCGGATTCGGCACCTCGCCGCACGCCGCCGCCGTCGACCTCGGCCAGGCGGCGCCGAAGATGACCGTGCGCGACCTCAACTTCCACTACGGCGAGTTCCACGCGCTGAAGAACATCGCGATGGACGTGCCGGAGAAGAAGGTCACCGCCATCATCGGGCCGTCCGGTTGCGGCAAGTCCACCCTGCTGCGCATCTTCAACCGCATCTACGCGATCTATCCCAGCCTGCGCGCCAGCGGCGAGATCGTGCTGGACGGCGAGAACATCCTCGACCCGAAGTACTCGCTCAACCGCCTGCGCAGCAAGGTCGGCATGGTGTTCCAGAAGCCGGTGCCGTTCCCGATGACCATCTTCGAGAACGTGGCCTACGGCATCCGCCATCACGAAAAGCTCAACCGCAGCGACATGGAAGGCCGCGTGGAGCAGGCCCTGCGCGGCGCGGCGCTGTGGGACGAGGTGAAGGACAAGCTCAAGCAGAGCGCGCTCGGCCTCTCCGGCGGTCAGCAGCAGCGCCTGTGCATCGCGCGCGGCATCGCGCTGAAGCCGGAAGTGCTGCTGCTGGACGAACCCACCTCCGCACTCGACCCGATCGCCACCAGCCGCATCGAGCAGCTGGTGGAAGAGCTGAAAAGCCAGTTCACCATCGTGATCGTGACGCACAACATGCAGCAGGCGGCACGCTGCTCGGACATGACCGCGTTCATGTACATGGGCGAGCTGATCGAGTTCGACCGGACCGAGAAGATCTTCACCAAGCCGGATAAGAAGCAGACCGAAGACTACATCACCGGCCGGTTCGGCTGAGCGTTCCCCACTTCGAGGCACCCGCGATGAACAACCCGCACGAACACATCATCAAGAGCTACGACGGCGAGCTGAAGCGCCTCACCGGCGAGATCGTCCGCATGGGCGAACTGGCCGTGGCGCAGCTGGAAGCCGCCATCGACGTGGTGGAACGTCGCGACGAGCGCGCGGCGCAGCGGGTGGTCGACAACGACGACGCGCTGGATGCCCTGGAGCAGGAAGTCAGCCAGGACGTGGTCCGCCTGCTCGCCCTGCGCGCGCCCATCGCCGGCGACCTGCGCAACGTGTTCGCGGCGCTGCGCATCGCCGCCGACATCGAGCGCATCGGCGACTACGCCGCCAATGTCGCGAAGCGTTCCATCCCGCTCAGCCGCGTGGCGCCGATCAGCGCCGCCGGCGGGCTGAAGAACCTCGCCGAACTGGCCGCCGAGCAGCTGCGCAACGTGCTCAAGGCCTACGACGCGCAGGACGCCGAAGCCGCCTATGAAGTGTGGAAGTCGGATGCCGACCTCGACGAGGCGTACACCGTGGTGTTCCGCGCGTTGCTGACGTACATGATGGAAGACCCGCGCAACATCACGCCGTGCACCCACCTGCTGTTCATGGCGAAGAACATCGAGCGCATCGGCGACCACGCCACCAACATCGCCGAGAACGTCTGGTTCGTCGTGCATGGCGAACCGCTGGTCGCGCCACGGATCAAGCGCGATACCACCGCCAATCCGGATATGTAACGTCGATCGGGCGCGCGTCGATCGGGCGCGCATAGGGGCCGTTTCGCACGTGATCGCAAATCGCGCACATCGTGCGCTCCTACCCCGACGGTAGGAGCGCACGATGTGCGCGATCCACGTTTACGCCGAGCGTAGGAGCGCACGATGTGCGCGAAAAGCCAACGCAGCGGCGACACACCCCCATCGCCTCATACGCTCCACCCCGATCGCCCCAACCAGCGCGATCCACGGCTACGCAGACGATGACGTGAGCTTCAACCCCACAATCCCCAGCACGATCAGCCCGACGCACACCAGCCGCAACGGCTGCGCCGACTCACCGAACAACACGATACCGAAAATCACCGCGCCGACGGCGCCGATGCCCGTCCACACCGCATACGCCGTGCCCAGGGGAAGCTGTTTCGTCGCGAAGGCCAGCAGCACGATGCTCACCAGCATCGCGCCCGCGGTGAGGACGCTGGGCACCAGACGGGTAAAGCCCTCGGTGTATTTAAGGCCGACGGCCCAGGCGATTTCGAAAAAGCCGGCCACGACAAGAATCATCCAATACATGGGAGTGTGCTCCGCAAGAGCGGGGTCGTCCCCGCGGAGGTGGTGCGCGTTCCGGGGTCGTCCCCGGAAGCGGGCCGGCATTGCGCCGACCCGTTGCCATTATACGGAGCGTGTGTAACCCCGCGCTGACCCGCTCGTCAGACCGAGGGGCCGACGGTCGGGCCGGTCGAACCGGTCGTGGGATCGCTCGCGGCCTTGCGTACCTTCGCGCCACGGACGATGCCGTAGACGCTGATCAGGAACCAGGCCATCTCCTGCACGAACGCCGACAGGTTGAACATGCCGAACACCAGCGACAGCAGGATGCCGAACGCGCCGAGCAGGTTCATCACCTGATAGGCGTAACCCTGGCCGGACAGCTTGTGCGCCTGGAGCAGGAGGAAGGCGATCAGCACCAACGCCACGCCGACCAGACCCGCCCAGTCGTGCCAGAACATCGCAGTCATTTCTTCGCACCTCGCTGACGCAACGCCTCGAACAGGACGACACCCGTGGCGACGGAGACGTTGAGGCTCTCCATCCCGCCGGGCATCGGTATCTTCGCCACGAAATCGCAGGTATCGCGGGTGAGTCGGCGCATGCCGTCACCCTCGCTACCCATCACCAGCGCCACCGGCCCCTTCAGGTCGATCGCGTAGATGGACTGGTCGGTGTCGCCGTCCAGCCCGGTGATCCACACGCCGGCGTCCTTTAGCAGGCGCAGGGCGCGGGCCAGGTTGGTCACCGCGATCAGCGGCACCAGGTCGGCACCGCCAGCGGACGCGCGGCGCACGGTGGGCGTGATGCCTACCGCGCGATCCTTCGGTACCACCACCGCCGTCACCTTGGCCGCCGCCGCACTGCGCAGGCACGCGCCCAGGTTGTGCGGGTCGGTCACGCCGTCCAGTATGAGCACCAGCGCATCCGTCCCTGCCGCCTCGAGCAACGCCGGCAAGGCGCTCTCGTCGCGCAACGGCGGTGTTTCGTAGCGTGCGATGACGCCCTGGTGGCGTGCTTCGCCACCGAGCTTTTCCAGCTGTTCCTTGGCCACCGGCTTGACGATCAGGCCGAGCTTGCGCGCCTGTGCCGCGATCTCGGCGATACGGGCGTTCTTCGAACCCTGCTCGATCAGTACTTCACGGATACGATCCGGATCGTTGACGAGTGCGCCCTCGACCGGATTGATGCCTACGATCCACGACTCGCTCATGCTTGCGGCTTGCTCCTGGGTTTACGCGGACCACGACGCGTCGTGGACTTCTTCGCCGTAGCCTGCTCCGCCGTCGGTGTATCCGTCGTCGGTGCGTGCGATGGTGCCGCGGTCTGCTTCCTGGCGGTCTTCTTCACGGCCGGAGCCGATGAGCGGCCTTCGGTCGACACACCCGCACCCGCCGGCGCGCCACCGCGCTTCGATGTCGCCCTGCCCCGTGCCGGAGCCTCCGAAGATGGCGACGTGTCGCGCGTATCGTCGCGACGCGGCCCACGACGGTTGCCCGAGCGGTTGTCGTCCTGGCGCGATTCACCACCGCCCGCCTGACGCGGGCCACGCTGACGGGAGCCCCGCTGCGACGAACGCTCCGAGCGATCGGCCGAGGTTTCCGTCGCCGGCGAACGCTCCGGACGGGCTTTCGGCGCAACCGGTTCCTCGACGGCCACCGGTGCGGGGGTCTTCTTGCCGAAGATACGGCCGACGGCTTTCTTCGCCGCACGGCCCATCGCCCTGCCCGCTTCCATCATGCCCGAGCGCGGCGCTGCGACCGGTGCGGCCACCTTCGGCGCGGGTTTGGGCAGCGCAGCCAGCCGTGCGATGAGGCGGAAGTCGATCTTGCGATCTTCCAGGCTGGCACGCAGCACCTGCACGCTCACGTAGTCGCCCAGGCGATACGCCGCGCCGGTGCGCTCACCCTGCAGGAGGTGACGGACCGGATCGAACTTGTAGTAATCGTTGGGCAGCTGCGAGACATGCACCAAGCCCGACACGCGCGAGGCGGCCAGCTCGACGAACAGCCCGAACGAGGTGACGCCGGTGATGGTGCCTGCGAATTCCTCGCCGACGTGTTTCTCCATCCAGGCGCACTTGAAGCGCTCGTCCACGTCGCGCTCGGCTTCCTCGGCACGCCGCTCGCGCTGCGAACAGTGGATGGCCATGGCGGACATCTGCGTGTCGCTGTAAATGTATTCGGACGGCTTGCCGCGCGTGATCGCGTAGCGGATCGCACGATGCACCAGCAGATCGGGGTAACGGCGGATCGGCGAGGTGAAATGCGCGTACGCATCCAGCGCCAGGCCGAAGTGACCCTGGTTTTCCGGGTGATAGATGGCCATGCTCTGCGCGCGCAGCAGCACCGACTGGATCAGCTCGGCCTCCGGGCGGTCCTGCACCTTCTTCAGCAGCGCCGAGAAATCCGCGGGCGTGACTTCGTCGGCCGGCGGCATCTTCAGCTTGAACTCCTTGAGGAACTGCAGGAGGTCTTCGTACTTCTCGGCCGGGGGCGTGGCATGCACGCGGTACAGCGCAGGCACCTTGCGCTTGGTGAGGAACCGCGCCGCCTGCACGTTGGCGGCGATCATGCATTCCTCGATCATCTTGTGCGCGTCGTTGCGGTCCGAGGCGCCCATCGACTGCACATCGCCCGCCGGCCCCAGACGGAACTTGACTTCCGGGGTCTCGAAATCGATGGCGCCGCGGCGCTTGCGTGCCTTGGCCATCACCTTGTACAGCTTGTGCAGGGTTTCCACCTGCGGCAGCACGTCGGCGATCTCGTCGCGCACATCCGCATTGCGCTCGCCCACGGCCTGCCAGACCTTGTTATAGGTGAGGCGCGCATGCGAGAACATTACCGCGTCGTAGAACTTGGAGCGGGTGACCTCGCCTTCCTCGTCGATCTCCATGTCGCAGACCATGCACAGGCGCTCGACCTTCGGCATCAGCGAACAGATGCCGTTGGACAAGGTCTCCGGCAGCATCGGCACGACGAACCCGGGGAAATAGGTGGACGTGCTGCGGTTGTAGCCTTCGACGTCCAGCGGGGTACCCACCGGTACGTAGTGCGAGACGTCCGCGATGGCCACGATCAGGCGGAAACCGCCGTCCTTCAGGGACTCGGCATACACCGCGTCGTCGAAGTCGCGTGCGTCTTCGCCGTCGATGGTGACCAGGGGCAGCTTGCGGATGTCCGTGCGACCCTTGCGTTCGTCCGAGGTGACCTTGGGCTCGATTTCCTCGGCCTGGCGGATGACCTGCGGCGGGAACTCGTGCGGCAGATCGTGGCTGGCGATGGCCATCTCGACCACCAGCGACGGTTGCAGGCGTTCGCCGAGGACGGCGCGCACGGTGCCCATGGGGCCGCGCTGCTGGGTCGGCGGATCGGTGATTTCCACCACGACGATCTCGCCCGAGCGGGCACCGGCGTCGCGGCCGGCGGGAATCATGATGTTCTGGTGCAGGCGGCGATCATCGGGCTCGACCAGGGTCACGCCGTTCTCGATCACCACGCGCCCGACCATCCGCGGCGAGCGGCGCTCCAGCACTTCCACGATGGCGCCCTGGCGGCGGCCGCGACGGTCGATGCCGACCACGCTGGCGAGCACGCGATCGCCGTGGAGCACGCTGCGCATCTGCTGCGGCGAGAGGTAGAGGTCGTCGCCGCCCTCGTCCGGACGGAGGAAACCGTAGCCCTCGGCATTGGCGATGACGCGGCCGGGGATCAGGCTGAGTTTCTGCGCCGGCGCGTAGTCGCCACGGCGGTTACGCAGCAGCTGGCCGTCGCGGACCATGGCGCCCAGGCGCTTGTTGAGGGCGACGATCTCGTATTCGTCGAACAGGCGCAGCGCCCGGGCGATGTCGTATTCGGCCAGCAGCTCGCCGCGTTCCTCCAGCAGGGCCAGGATGGCCTCGCGGCTGGGGATCGGCTTCTCGTAGCGCTGGGCTTCGCGCTCGGCATGGGGATCGACCACGGCATGCACCGGGGTATTGCCTTCCGGCGCCTTGCCGGCGCGGCTGGCCTTGGGTTTACGGGGACCGCGTTCGGTATCCGAACCTTTCGTTTTCTTTGTCACGTAAGAACCTTTGAAGGGGGATGGGAAATAGTTTCACATCCGGGGTGCAAAATAGTTGACAAGCATACTCGACCTACCTAATCTACGCGGCTCACGGGGCAGCGATGCTTCGGGACACCTGCCCAGGTGGCGGAATTGGTAGACGCACTAGTTTCAGGTACTAGCGGGTAAAACCGTGGAGGTTCGAGTCCTCTCTTGGGCACCAATTATAGACGAAGCCTCGCAGCGATGCGGGGCTTTGTTGTTTCCAGGGTTCAGGAAAGCCTCGCGATAGAATCGTCGGAACCTGCGAAGGAAGCCTCCTCCATGTTCACACGCCTGAAATCGATGCTCTCGTCCCCCACGCGCGACGATCAGGACGCAAGCGACCTCCGCTTGAACGTCTATGCCACCGTCGGCACGCTACCCGCACTCGATTTTCCCCATCGCGTGCTCGGACAGCGCGACCTGGGCGACCCCGACCTGCACGAGCACCTCGAGGGATTCATCGGTTATGTGCTCAGCCGCGGCGACGGTGAGATGACGCGCGTGCGCTACCACCTGATGCGGCACCTGCAGAGGGTGCAGCATCACGTGAGCCTGAGCGTCGCGCCATCCGCCCTCCCCACGTTCTCGCGATGGACCGAACGGGCGAACGCGGTGGTCTTCCACGATGACGGAAGCGTCCGCGACACGGCTGGCCGCGTGCTGATCGACAGTGAGGGCAACGGCGATCCCGCCGCGAACTTCCCCTATCCCGCGGATGCCGTAGCGAGGAAAGCCGTCATCGAGACCGAACTCTCGGAGAAAGGCATACACACCTCGACCAGCCTGCCACCGGTGGTCGGTGAGGAGGAGGCCCAGTGGCGTAAACCGGAGGACGTCGTCGGACGCGTGATGGCCTTGCTTATCGTAAGCGCCTACGCGGAAGGCATCCGCGACGGCGAACGGCTCGATGTTGAACAGATGCGCGAGCGCCTCCCAGGAGCCTTCCCGTATCTGTCGCCGGACGAACAAGCGTTCCTCCAGGCCGATAACCCGGATGAGCATCTTGTCACCCAGATGGGTTGGCGCTACGAGAGCATGGCGACCCTGGCCTGGGCGGCAGGACTTTGGCCGGACCACCCTGACCCGGATACGATTTGCGATGTCGCCGGCCTCACGGTCAGCCTGCTCGACGATGCGGAGCATGGCATGCCGACTACGCATGGCCTGCGTCTCCCCGAGGATATCCTCGACGCGCTCGACATGACCTTCCGCATGCATTGGGTCATACGCGAGGCTGAGCTCGGCCGCCGCGACTTCCCTCCCAACGTCATCCCGGCCGTGATCCAGGAACGTCATCACGCGCTGAACTGGCTTGTGCGTTTTGAGCAGGCGGCATGGGATGATGTGACGACACCGACATAGTGGATATGCATGAAGAACGCACCTCCCGGATACCTATGCCCGTTCTGCGGTATCGCCGAGACGCTGCCGCTGCCGGCGCCGGAATCGGCGGTCGTCCTGATCGAAAGCACTGTATTCGCGCTGGTGCCCACGCACTATTACGGTGGGATAAAAGGCAATTGTCTGGTGATACCGCGGAAGCACCATGAAAACGTCTTGGATATCCCGGACGATTTTGGAAACGACTTCTTTCGCGCCACGCGCCGACTAGCGCGGGCGATGCGGAACGTTTTTAAGTGCGATGGAATCTCCACCCGCCAGCATAACGGACCTGCCGGCAACCAGGATGTCTGGCACTACCATTTGCATGTCTTTCCGCGATACGACAACGACGGACTGTACAAAGGTCAGAAGGTGCCCTACTCGACCGAGGAACGGATCGAGCTTGCTGCCCGTCTGCGAACCGCCTTGCATTGACGTCATATAAGACACGCAAATGTTCGTCCGCGGACGCATGGATCATTCAGAGCTACCTTGATCGATGCAGCTCCGCCACGGACATCGTAAACACAAGCTCACCCTTCCCTGCATTCGCATAGTGATGCGCGACATCCGTCCTCGCGATGGCGGAATAGCCCTTCGGCACGACGAACGCGGCAGCGCCGATCGTCAACGAAAGCTCGCCCTTTTCGACATGGAATAATTCCATCGTTCCCGACGGGTGCGCCTGCGACTCATAAGCCTCTCCGGGTTTCATGATCCAGCGCCACAGTTCGATCATGTCGGGGCCCGACGTGCCCGCAAGCAAGCGGGCGGTGCCGCCGCCAGCGCCGTTCCACAGGATGGGGATGTCGCTTTCGGACACGACCCGAACCGGCGATGCCGGCGCGGCGCTTACGATGTCGGCCACCGAGATACCGAAGGCTGCCGCAATCTTGCAGAGCGTGCCGATACTCGGATTGGCCGTACCTTTCTCGATCTCCACCAGCATGCCCTTGCTGACCCCGGCGCGCTTCGACAGCGCATCGAGGGTAAAGCCCGCTTCGCTCCGCAAGCCCTTCAGCCGTGAGGAAAGTGCCTTGCCCATATCGGCCGCACCCTCCTCCATGGTCGATATATTGACTTTATCGGTCATTGGTTAGTACCTTGAACCATCCTGGTCACTATATTAGACCGTTGAGGCACGCCGATGATCCCCTCGCTCGCTTTCCTCCTGGCCGCACTCGCCCTAGCCGTCGTGCCGGGGCCCGGGCTCGCTTATGTCGTCGCCCGCACTGTTGCCGGTGGTCGCGGCGAAGGCGTGGCATCGTCGTTCGGCACCGCCGCCGGCGGCATGGTGCACGTCGTGCTGTCCGCGCTCGGGCTCTCCGTGGTCATTGCCACGTCGCCGGGGCTCTACGCCCTTATCAAGTACCTGGGCGCCGCTTACCTCCTTTATCTCGGCGTGCGCATCCTGCTGACGCGGACAAGCCCGGACGTAGCGCCGGAACTTGCACGCGAGGGTGCCGGCAAGGCGTTCCGCGACGGCGTCGTGGTCGAAGCGTTGAACATCAAGACGGCCATGTTCTTCATCGCCTTCATCCCACCGTTCGTCTCGCCAGCGCATCCGTTCGCGCTTCAGTTCGTGATACTCGGCTGCCTTTGCGTCGCCATGAATACCTGCGCCGACCTTGTCGCGGTCATGGCGGCCAGCCACTTCCTCGCCGCGGGGGAAGCACGCGCGTCCCGTGAGCGCGTACTTGCTGGCGTATCCGGTGCCGTCATGATCAGCCTTGGCCTTTGGCTGGCGTTCTCCACGGTGCGCGGCTGATCCGGTTCCGCCGGCATGAAAGCGGGCAACGGGTTTGCCTGCCCGCCCTACTTCGATCAAGCCGGCTGCACCATCTGCCCATAACGCCACCGCACATACCTGCCCAATAGCTCGGGCGTCATCGCCGTAGCGCGCACGCCCTCGCCAGCGAACTCGAACATCGCATTGCCCAGATCGATCGGCACACGGGTCTGCGTCCCGGCCGGCGGCGCCGACAGCTCGACCGGCATCACGGTGGCGAGGCGACGGGTGGCGGGATGCTCGCCGAGCCGCTGCCGCCACTGCCGATAGTCCACGCGCTGCACGTCCAGCTCGTCGATCACCGCGACCTGTCGGGTCAGTTCGCCGAGCATGAACGACCGTGGATGGATCAGGTTGAGGCTGCGTCCGCCCGCGTCGCCTCGCAGCGACAAGGTCACGATCGCGTCGGCCATGTCGTCCACCGGGAGCGAGTTGATCGCCGTATCGATGTCCGGCACACACTCGAGAACGAGGCACGCGTCGATGAACATGCTCCAGGTATCGGTGGCGTTGCTGGCGCCGTTCGTGCAGGCGCCCGCGATATGCGTGGGACGGTAGACCGTGTACGGAATACCACGCTCATCACCGACGCGCAGCAGCCGCTCGGCCACCCACTTGCTTTGCGCATAGCCTGAAGGAAGACCACGCCAGTGCTCGGCCAGCTGCGTCTCGTCCACGATGTCCGGTCCGGCGCTCTCGACCGGCGGTATCGTGCTGAGGGTGGAGACGTAGTGGATACGCTTGGGCGTGCCCCGGGCCGCCAGGCGCAGGATCTCCTGGGTGCCCGTCACGTTGGCCGCCTTCAGGCTGGCGTAGGTGTGCAACGAATCCACCCACGCCCCGTTGTGGTGGATCGTATCGATCATGCCGGCCAGGCGATCGAAACACGCCTCGGTCAGGCCGAGCTTCGGCTGCGCGAGATCGCCCGGCACGATCACCACACGGACGGGATCGACCCCGGCGATGCCGAACCGACGGATGGTCGCCGTCAGCCGCGACCATCCGTCCGCGGGGTCGATACAACGGACCAGGCAGTGCACCGTCGCCTGCGTCTGCCGCAGCAACGATGCAAGCAGGAATACCCCGAGAAAGCCCGACGCACCGGTGAGCAGGATATGCGCCGGTGGCGCGTGGTCGCGTGGTCGCGCATCGGCACGGATGGCGTCGTCGAGCACGATTTCCCTGCCCAGGTCGAGGACGGGCAACGACGGAAGCGTGCCGGCAGGCGACATCAGTTGCGCCATGTCCATCAACACCGGGCAGCGGAACACATCGCGCACGGCCACCGACATGTCCATGACCTCGTTGATGCGCATGACCAGTTGCACGACCAGCATCGAGTGGCCGCCGAGCTCGAAGAAATGATCGTGACGACCCACACGCTCGACACCCAGCACCTCGCGCCAAAGCCTCGCCAGCGCGGTCTCGGTACCGGCGTGTGGCGGCTCCCAGGCACGCCGGGCGTACGCACCATCGTCCGGCATGGGAAGCGCCTTGCGATCCAGCTTGCCGTGCGCGGTGAGCGGCAGCGCCGCGAGCACGACGAACGCTGCGGGGAGCATGTAGTCCGGCAGCCGCGCAGCCAGATGATCGCGCAGGACGGCGACGTCCGCGTCGCCATCGGCATACGCCACCACATAGGCCACCAGGCGCTGCTCGCCGGGGCGATCCTCGCGGGCCATCACGACACACTCCCGCACCGTGGGATGCATCGCCAGTTGGCTCTCGATCTCGCCCAGCTCGATGCGGAAGCCACGCAACTTGACCTGGTGGTCGTTGCGCCCCACGAAGAGGAGATTGCCGTCCGGCAGGTAACGCACAAGGTCGCCCGTGCGGTACATGCGTGCGCCGGGCCGCGCATCGAACGGATCGGGAACGAACCGTTCGGCCGTCAGTACGGGCCGGTCGAGGTAGCCGCGCGCGACCCCTGCCCCGCCGATATGCAACTCACCGACGCTGCCGCGCGGCACCGGCAGACACTGGTCGTCGAGCACATACAGTCGCGTGTTGGCGAGTGGCCTGCCGATGGGCACGCTGGTCGGTTCGCCGGACTCGTCAGGGGCCAGCCATACCGTGGCGCATACCGTGATTTCGGTCGGGCCGTACGCGTTGGCGATACGGGCATGGCGTTGCCAGGTGGCCACCAGCCCCGGCGCGGATGCGTCACCCACGAAGACGAGCGTGGGTCGATGCCTCCAGCGAGGGGTTTCGAGGTGGCCTTGCAGGAAGGCAGGCGGCAGCGAGGCGTGGGTTATGCCGTGGCGCCCGATGAAGGCGAGGAAAGCGGCCGGATTCAGCCGCTCCGCCTGCGTGGGGAAACACAGCGCACTGCCCGTGGCGAGCGCCATCACGCTCTCGAAGACGCTCGCATCGAAACCGGGCGAGGCGAACTGGCTGATCCGGCTGTTTGCGTCCACGCCCAGCCGCTCGCTCAGCGACAGCGCAAGGTTGACCACCGCGTGGTGCTCCACCATGACGCCCTTCGGCGTGCCGGTGGAGCCGGAGGTATAGATGACGTACGCGAGCATGCGTGCATCGAAGCCGCCTACGTCCGGGTTGTCGGCCCCCTCGTCGTCCCGGTCGAGCCGATGCGTCAGGTCGAGCACATCGCGCGCCGCGAGCGCCGTCGCGCCGAGCGCCGCGTGTCCGGCGTCGTCGTAAAGCAGGAGCCCTGGCGCAGCATCGTCCAGGATATGGTCCAGGCGCGCCGAGGCGTACGCCGGGTCGAGCGGCACGTACGCGGCGCCGGTCTTCAATACGGCGAGGAGCGCGACGAACATGGCCGAACCCTTCCCGACACACAGCGCCACCCGGCCGCCCGGGCGCACGCCACGCGCGATCAGTTCATGGGCGAGACCATTGGCGCGCGCATTCCACTGTGCGTACGAGAGTGTTTCCGGGACATCGACCAGCGCGGGCGCGTCCGGTGTGTCGCGCGCCCAGCGCTCCACCAGCTGGTGCATGCCCGTCTGCGTGGGATACGGTGCCTCGGTACGGTTCCACTCGTCCAGCAGCTGTCGCCGCTCGGGCACGGCGAGCAACGGGATGGCCGCTATCGTCGCGGTGTCGTCGGCCACCATGGCTTCGAGGACGGTATGCAGGTAGCCGGCGTGACGCGCCATGGTGTCGTCGTCGAACAAGGCGGTGGCGTAGTTGAAGCCGCCCTGGATACTACCGTCCACGTCGCTCAGGATCAGCTCCATATCGAACTTCACCCAGTCGAATGCGGGCAGCGGTTCCACCGCGATGCCCGGCAATGACAACCGGCCTTCGTCGTGGCTCTGCCAGGCGAACAGCACCTGGACCAGCGGCGTACGATCGACGCGCCGGGGCACCTGCGCGATCTCCACCACCTGGTCGAACGGCAGGTCCTGGTGCGCCTGCGCTTCCAGCGCGACCTGCCGCACGTGTTCGAGCAGCGAGGCGACGTCGTGCGGGGCGGCGAGGTCGATGCGCAGCGCGAGGGTATTGATGAAGAAGCCGATCAGCGCTTCCAGTTCTTCCCGGCCGCGTCCCGCAGTGGGCGTGCCGATCATCACCTCGGATTGACCGGCGAGCCGAGACAACACCGCGGCCCAGGCGGCCAGCACCACCATGAACAGGGTCGTGCCGTGCTTGTGGGCGACACGTTTGAGTGCACGCGTCAGCGTGGGGTCCAGTGTCAGTGGAAGGAACGCACCGGCGAACGACTGACGTGCCGGACGCGGCCTGTCCGTCGGCAGGGTCAGCAGGGACGGTGCGTCCGCGAGCTGCCGTCGCCAGTACGCGGCTTGCGCCGTGAGGCGGTCCCCGCTCATGCGATCGCGTTCCCAGAGGGCGTAGTCGGCGTACTGGATCGGCAACGGCGGCAGGAGACTATTCACGCCGTCCACGCAGGCGGCATAGAAGGCGCCGAGTTCAGCGGCGATGATGCCGAGCGACCAGCCGTCGGCCACGAGGTGATGCAGGGTCAGTTGCAGCACATGGCGGGTCTCGCCCACCCTGACCAGGCTGGCGCGAACCAGGGGACCGGCGGCGAAGTCGAACGGACGGTTCCTGTCCTCCGCCAGGAAGCGTGTCAACGCGGCTTCGACGTCAGGCCCGTCACGCAGGTCGTCGTCGTGCAGGTCCGGGCCACGATCCTCGCCGAGTACCACGGTGTGCGCTCGCCCGTGCTCGGCGACGAACACGGTGCGCAGGCTTTCATGGCGCGCCACCAGGCGGCGGAATGCGCTGCGCAAGGCCGCCACGTTGAGGCCACCCTCGAGACGCACCGTCAGTGGGATGTGATACGTGGCACTGTCCCCCTCGAGCTGGGCGAGGAACCAGAGCCGCTGCTGGGCGTGGGACAGCGGCGCGCTGTCCCCGCGAGACGCGCGCGGGATGACCTCGATGCCCGTGTCGCCTGACCGGAGCCGGCTGTCGGCCAGCACGCTGGCCAGCTCGCTGAGTACCGGGTGGGCGAACAGCTCGGCCAGCGGCAACGCCACGCCGAAACGCTGCGACAGACGACTCAGCAACCGCACCGCGATCAGCGAATGGCCGCCCAGCTCGAAGAAGTGATCGTGCCGCCCGACCCGTTCCACGCCGAGCAGGCCCTGCCACAACGTGGCCAGACCCTCCTCGATCTCGCCTTGCGGCGGCGCGTAGACCGAGCGCGCAAACGCCTGCTCGTCGGGTAACGGCAACGCGTGGCGATCCAGCTTGCCGTGCGCGGTCAGCGGAATGGTGGCCAGACGCATGAACGCCGCAGGCACCATGTAGCCAGGCAACAGGCCGGCGAGGTGCGCATGCAGCGTGGCCGCCAGGCCGTCGTCCTGGCCCGGCGCGACGACATAGGCGACCAGTTGCGTCTCGCCACGCGTACCCGGACGCGCGATCACCGCACACTCCCGTACCAATGGATGATCGGCGAGATGGACTTCGATATCGCCCAGTTCGATGCGAAAACCACGGACCTTGACCTGATGATCGTTACGGCCGAGACAGATCAGTCGTCCATCCGGCAGGTAACGGGCCAGATCGCCGGTACGATACATGCGCGCACCGGGGTGGGTGTCGAACGGATCGCGCACGAACCGCTGGGCGGTCAGCTCGTCGCGACCGAGGTACCCACGCGCGATGCCCACGCCGCCGATGTACAACTCGCCGACGGCACCCAGCGGCACCGGCACGCCTTGGGTGTCGAGCACATAGGCGCGGGCGTTGGCGATGGGACGCCCGATGGGTACGTGGCTGGGCGAGTCACCGATCGATCCCGGGCCGAGCGTCTGCGCCGTGACCACATGGGTTTCCGTGGGTCCGTAGTGATTGTGCAGGGCGCACGCCGGCAAGCGCGCGAAAAGGCGCTTGATCTGCGGGGTGAGGCGCAACTGCTCGCCGGCCACGGCCACCTCGCGAAGATCGGGCAGCAATTCGCCATGAGCGGAACCCTCGTCGATCGCCTCGGCAAGCGACTGCAAGGCGATGTACGGCAGGAAGACGCGCTGCACGCGTTGCTCGCGCAACACGTCCACCAGCACGTCGAACTGGAGACGAACCGCCGCATCCACCAGGACCAGAGCTCCCCCGAAACAAAGCGTGGCGAATATCTCCTGGAACGCCACGTCGAAGCCGAGCGCGGCGTATTGCAGGGTGCGCGGTGCCGGGGCGCCCGCATGTTCGCTCTGCGTTCGTTGCCAGTGCACCAGGTTGGCCAGCGGCCCGTGCGGCATGGCGACGCCTTTCGGCGTTCCCGTGGAGCCGGACGTGTAGATCACGTAGGCGAGGTTGGCATCCGTCGCCCCGGGCAACGGCTCAAGGTCGTTCGATGCTATCGCGTCGTCTTCGGGCGGCGCGCTGTCGAGGTCGATCGTGCGGTGGGCCGCGAGCGACAGGTTGCCCACTGCGCGTCGCCCGGCGCCGTCGGCAAGCAGCAGCGTCGCGCCCGCTTCATCGAGCACCTGCTGCAACCGTTCCGCGGGATAGGCGGGATCCAGCGGTACATAGCAGGCGCCCGCCTTGAGGATGGCGAGCATGCCGGTGACCATGGCGAAGCCGCGCTCGGCGCAGAGCGCGACGCGTTGGTCGGTTCGTCCCTCGGCGCCGATGCCGAGCGCGCGCAGATGACGCGCCCGGCGGTTCGCCTCCCTGTTGAGCTCGCCATAGGCCAGCTGTGCCTTGCCGTGGATGAGGGCGATCGCCTCCGGCGACCGCGCCGCCTGCCGTTCGAAGAGCCGGTGGATGCCCTCCTCCCGCGCGACGGATACCCCCGTATGGTTCCAGCGTTCGAGCAAGGCCTGTTCGTCGGCACCGGCCAAGGCGATGCGGGACAACGGCAGCGGCGTCTCGGCGGCCATGGCATCCAGCACGGCTCCCAGGTAGCCCACGTGGCGCTCGATCGATGCCTCGTCGAACAACGCGGTGGCATAGCCGAGTCCGCCGACGATGGCGTCGTCGTCCTCGTAGAGATGCAGTTCCAGGTCGTAGCGGATCGCCGCCAGGGACATATCCGCCTGGCTCACCTCGATGCCTGGCAACGCGAAACGCCCGCAGTCGTTGCTTTGCCAGGCGATGAGCACCTGGAACAACGGCGAATGATCCAGCCGTCGCGACGGACGCGCGAGCTCCACCACCTGCTCGAACGGCAGGTCCTGGTTTTCCTGTGCCGCGAGGATGCGCTGGCGTACCCGTGCGAGCATCCCGGCGGTATCCGGCTCGCCGGACACGTCCAGGCGCAGGGCCAGCGTGCTGACGAAGAAGCCGATGAGCGGCTCGATCTCGCGCTGCCCCCGATTGGCGGACAGCGTTCCGATCACCACGTCGTCCTGACCCGAAAGACGCGCCAGCACGCTCGACCACGCCGCCGTCAGCAGCATGAACAGGCTCACGCCGTGCCGGGCGCACACCTGCCTGAGGCGACCGGCCACGTTGGCATCGACCCGCAGCGGCACCACCGCACCCGCGAACGACTGTCGCGCCGGGCGCGGACGATCTGTCGGCAGGTTGAGCAAGTCCGGCGCGCCGGCCAGCGTGTGCCGCCAATAGTCGACCTGGCGTTGCAAGCGCTGGGGTGTCAGCACCGCACGCTGCCAGGCGGCATAGTCGGGATACTGCACCGGCAACGGCGGCAGCGCGTCGTCCTGCCCTTGCGCAAAAGCGGTGTACAGCGTGCCGATCTCGCGCGCCAGCAGGTGCAGGGACCAGCCATCCGCGACGATGTGGTGCATGCCCAGCAGCAATGTGCAGTCGCGGTCAGCGACACGCACGAGGCAGGCGCGGACCAGCGGCCCGTGTTCGAGGTCGTACGGCGTGCGCGCGTTATCGTCGGTGTATCGGGCCAGTGCGCCGTCGAGGTCACTCGTCCCGCGCAGGTCGTGTTCGACGAACGGAAACGCGGTATCCGCCGGCAGCAGCGCGGCGTGCGGCTCGCCGTCGATGGCTCGGAACACGGTACGCAAGGCCTCGTGGCGCGCCAGCAGGTGGTCCAGGCTGCGGCGAAGCAGCGCGCCGTCCACCTCGCCTGCCATGTGTACCACCAGCGACACGTGATAGATCGCACTGTCACGGTCCAGCTGGTCCATGAACCACAGGCGTTGCTGCGCGTAGGACAGCGGCAACGTCGCCCCGTGGACGACGGGACGGATGGGCGGCAGGACAGGATGCGCGTCTTCGCGCCCAAGCGCCTCGACGGCCACGGCCAGCTCGGCCACGGTAGGGTGACTGAACAGCATGGCCAGCGGCAGCACACGACCGAAGGCCTGCGCCATGCGACCGAGCAGGCGAATGGCGACCAGCGAGTGGCCGCCGAGTTCGAAGAAGTGATCGTGACGCCCGATGCGCTCAATGCCCAGCAATTCCCGCCATAGCGTCGCCAGTTCGGTTTCCACCTCGCCCCGGGGCGCCTCGTAGCGCCGCAGAGCAAATGCCTCGTCGCCGGGTTCGGGCAGCGCCTTGCGATCGAGCTTGCCGTTCGGCGTGAGCGGAAAGGCGTCCAGACGGACGAAGGCGGACGGCAGCATGTAATCGGGCAAGTCGACGGCGAGATGCGCTCGCAACAGTCCGGCGAGCGCGGCATCGTCGGCCTCGCCGGCGCGGGTCACCACATAGGCGACGAGCCGTCGCGCCAGCCCCTCGCCCAACGCGAGCACCACCGCTTCATGTACGGAAGGATGCTTCGCGAGACGAGCCTCGATCTCACCCAGTTCGATGCGATACCCGCGCACCTTGACCTGGTGATCATTGCGACCCAGGAATTCGATCGCGCCATCCGGCAGATAACGACCCAGGTCGCCCGTGCGGTACATGCGTGCACCGGCACGGTTCGCAAACGGGTCGTCGATGAAACGCTCGGCGGTCAGCGTCGGCCGGTGGAGATAGCCTCGCGCCACGCCGCTCCCGCCGATGTACAGCTCACCGACGGCTCCCACAGGCACGGGCTGTTGCCGGGCATCGAGCAGATGCACCTGGGTATTCGTTACCGGGCGTCCGATCGACGGCACGCGGGGCGCCTCGTCCATGCGCAACAGCGTCGCGTTGACGGTCGCCTCGGTGGGTCCATAGGCGTTGAACAGCGTGGGTCGGTGCCCTGCCCTCGCAAACCATGCGGCCACCGCGGAAGGACTGATGGCATCCCCGCCCACGCTGACCCGGCGCAAGGTGGCCGGCAGCGGCAGTTCGGGGCGTTCCGTGGCCAGCTGCGCCCAGAACGTGCTGGGAAGGTTGATCCAGGTCAGGCAGTGCTCGGCACAGAAGGCGGCAAACGCCGTCGGCGAGGCCAGGCAGGCATCGGTGCGCAACACGAGCGTGGCGCCGGTAACCAGCGCGGGAAAAATCTCCTCCACCGACATGTCGAAGGCCAGCGAAGCGAACTGCAACAGACGGTCGTCTGGCCGCAGGTCGTAGGCACGCTGCAACGCGACGACCTGATGGACGACGTGACGATGCTCGACCATCACCCCCTTGGGCTGCCCGGTGGAGCCGGAGGTATAGATGACGTAGGCCAGGTGCTGCGAGGTCACGCCAGCCAGCTCGGGGTTGCTCGCCGGCAGCGTGATCCACGATGGCGAAGGCAGGTCCAGCCGCAGGTGCGTCGTCGCGTCTACGGAGGCACCCAATGCGCGGCACCCCGTCTCGTCCGTCAGCAACAGGCGCGGATGCGCATCCTGCAGCAGGTAGGCCAGGCGCTCGGGTGGGTATGTCGGATCGATGGGTACGTAAGCGCCCCCCGCCTTGAGGATGGCCAGCAGGCCGATCACCATCGATACGCCGCGTTCGAGGCAAAGGACGATCCGGTCGTCCGGCTGCACACCCGTCGCCAGCAGATGGTAAGCAAGCCGGTTGGCCCGTCGGTTGAGTTCGGCGTAGCTGAGCGATACATCGCCGTGCACCAGGGCGACGGCATCCGGTTGCCGGTCGACGCAGCGCTCGAACGCCGTGTGCAGGCACGTATCCGGGTAAGCAACATCGGTCGCGTTCCAGGCCGCGAACTGCGTCCGTTCGCTCGCGAGCACGACGGGTATCGAGGCCAGCGGGGCGTGGGCGTCCGCGAGCAGCGCCTCCATGAAGACGATGAACCGCTCGCGCAGCGTGGCGATCTCACCATCGTCGAAGTACGCGCGACCGAAGATGAAGAACATCGTCGACTCGCCGGCGCCCAGGTCGTCGCGGACACACAAACGAAGCGGCGTGCCCTCGTGATCGTTCGTGCACTTCACGACGAGTGCGCGGACCGTGCCGAAGAACAGCTCGGTGCCGCCATGCTCGTAGGAGATGGAAAGGTCGTAGAGCTGTGCGCGATGGCTCCGGAAAAGGTCCAGGCCCTCGTTCAACGCGCCGACGGGGAAACGCTGGTGTCGATACGCCTGGCGCAAGGCCGGCGCGATGGACGCGATCAGGGCGACGAACGAATCGCTCGTATCGAACGCCAGGCGCATCGGCAGGACATTGGTGAACATGCCGGCGGTGCGCCGCGCCGCTGCATCCTTGCGGTTCAGCACGGACATACCGACGATCAGCTCGTCACGCTGCTCCAGGCGCAGGAAGAACGCCTGGAACAGGCCGAGAAATACCTGGAATCGCGTCGAACCATGCGCGGCGACCAGGGCGTCGATCTTCCCGTCCAGATCGCGCGACAGCCGCCACGAACATTCACCGGTCGAAAAAGGCTGGCCGACGACCGTGTCCCGATGGCGCGGCGAGAGCAACGGATCGGGCACGTCCGGGTAGGTACCGAGCCAGTGACCGCGATCCCTGGCGAACGACGTGGATGCCAGGTAGGCGGCATCGTTGGCTACGAACGCAAGATAGGACGGTGCCTCGATATCCGGCGCCTCACCGTTCTCCAGCGCGCTGTACAGGCTGGCGACGGACTGGATGATGGTATCGATGCCCCAGCCATCGACAGCGATGTGGTGGGCGCAGATGAACCACTGGAACCGGCTTTCCGAAAGCTTGATCAGCGCGCAGCGAAACAGCGGCCCGTCGAACAGATCGAACGGCGTGTTGATGCACTCGCGAACCCACGCCCGTGCCTGCTGCTCGGGCGCCTGATGACCGGAAACATCCAGCAAGGGCAGCGACATCGCAAGTTCTTGCGCCATGACCTGCCCGGGTGTGTCATCGCCCCTGGAAACCAGGCGCAAGCGCAGACAATCGTGCTTGCGCACCGCGAGCTGCAAGGCCTTTTCGAAGCGTACCGCGTCCACGCCACCGAAGAGGTCGACGTACCCACCGATGTTGTACGTGGGCGTACGGCCCTTCATCAGTTGATCGTGGTAGATATCCCGTTGCGGGCTGGAAAGCGGATGGACAGCCGCGCTTTCGCATGCATGGCGCGATTCAGCCGATGACATGATGCATTATCCTGCGTGGGAAATGCGCAAAATAGTACACAGCGGTGATGGGCCAATTGTGATGGCAGCGGGCATCGCGCCGCGCAGCGCCCTCGCACACAGTTGCACCGGTTATGCAAGATTGAACGCGTGACGGCGAAGCCGGACAATCGCCGCTGTGTTCCACAAGCCCTCCACCCCCATGAACGAACGCATCGGCACGGAAAGCGATTTTTACCTCAAGGCATTCCAAGGCCTGGACTATGCCGAAAGCACCCTCGCCTCGCTCACCTTCGAGGAATGCACGTTCACCCGCTGCGCCTTCAGCGAGGCAACGTTCGACCATTGCAAGTTCATCGACTGCACCTTCGCCGCGTGCGACCTGAGCAACATGAAGATCAAGGCCAGCAAGTTCCAGGGCGTGACGTTCAACGAATGCAAGGTCATCGGCGTGGACTGGACCCGCGCCGACTGGCCACGCTATGCCGCGCCGGCCAAGCTCGCTTTCCGCAAGTCGGTGGTGAACTACTCGTCATTTTTCGACCTCAACCTGCAGGAGCTGGTGCTGGAAGAGTGCAAGGTCCGCAACGTCGACCTTCGGCAGGGTGATTTCTGTCGGGCCAACTTCACTTACTCCGATTTTGCCGAAAGCCTGTTCGGTAAAACGAAACTGATCGGCGCGGACTTCACCGAAGCCACCAACTACGTCATGGACATTCGCGAGAACCAGGTCAAGGGGGCGAAGTTCACGCGCACGGAAGCGGCCGGACTACTGCACGGCTTGGGCATCGAGCTTGTGGATTGAGTAGAGCCCCGATGGCGAAGCATCGAATCGGGTCATCACCAGGCTATGGCCGATGCTGCTCGGTGCGACCCGATTTCAGGAACATAACGGTGAACAGCGCAATGGTCAGAGCGACGGTGCTTGCGCCGATTAGCCAGGGGTGGGATGCCCCGGCCATTATTCGCGCCGCCATCATCATCACCGTATAGATTGCGATGACTAGCCAGCCTTGCCAGCTTCGCGGGCCGATGCCCCAGCCGATACGCTTCTTGCCGAACCAGGCGTTCGTGTTCGCTTTCATATGAACATCCATGGATGCCAAGCGATCAATCTACTCCCGACTCATCGAAATAAGTTGCGATAGAGCCATGCGCTACGAGCAAGAAGCGCCCCGCGATGAGCGGCTTTTCAACAGGCCACGTGGCACGGCTTTGCGCACGCTTTGCCGATAACGCGTCCGCAATACACCTACGGACCGCGAAGATAGTGACTGCGCTTCATAGTCCTGCCCTATGGATTCGATAGGATCAATCAGTTTCCGAACCGTCATAGGGTCAGCGTACACTCCTTCACAGGTCTTCCACAGGTCGCGTCATGCCCCTCGCCCGTCGCGCTCCCGTCGCTGTTGCCACGCTTCCCGCAAGCGATGCAGCGGCGCCCTGGTCGGCCTCTCGGCAGCTCCGCTGCCCACCATCGTTGTCCCCGTGGCGCATTGTCGCCGCACCTCCGTGCAAGCCCGACGCACCGTAATGCCAGCCATTGGGACTATCCCAAGGAGAGAGAGCGCATGACCAACGAAGCCAAGTGCCCGTTCAACCACACCGCCGGCGGCGGCACCACCAATCGTGACTGGTGGCCGAAACAGCTGCGTGTGGACCTGCTGGCCCAGCATTCGAACAAGTCCAACCCCCTGGGTGGCGACTTCAACTACGCCGAGGCCTTCAACAGCCTCGACCTGTCGGCCGTGAAAGCGGACCTGACCCGCCTGATGACCGATTCGCAGGAATGGTGGCCGGCGGACTTCGGCCATTACGGCGGCCTGTTCGTCCGCATGGCCTGGCACAGCGCGGGCACCTACCGCGTCGGTGACGGCCGTGGCGGCGGTGGCCGCGGGCAGCAGCGCTTCGCCCCGCTGAACAGCTGGCCCGATAACGTCAGCCTGGACAAGGCGCGTCGCCTGCTTTGGCCCATCAAGCAGAAGTACGGCCAGAAGATTTCCTGGGCCGACCTCTACATCCTCACCGGTAACGTCGCTCTGGAGAGCATGGGCTTCAAGACCTTCGGCTTTGCCGGCGGCCGCGAGGATACGTGGGAACCCGACCAGGACGTTTACTGGGGTAACGAGAAGACCTGGCTGGGCGGGGATGTGCGCTACGGCAAGGGCAAGGCCGGCGATGACGACGACGGCGGCGTGCTCGTGGCCGATGCCGAGAAGCACGGCGAGGAACAGAGCCGCACCGACGGCGGTCGCCACCTGGAGAGCCCGCTCAGCGCGGTGCAGATGGGCCTCATCTACGTGAATCCGGAAGGTCCGGACGGCAACCCCGACCCGGTCGCCGCAGCGCACGACATCCGCGAGACGTTCGGACGCATGGCGATGAACGACGAAGAGACCGTCGCGCTGATCGCCGGTGGACACACCTTCGGCAAGACGCACGGTGCCGGTCCCGCCGACAACGTGGGTGACGAGCCGGAAGCCGCGGACATCGCGAACCAGGGCTTCGGCTGGAAGAGCAGCTTCGGCAGCGGCAAGGGCGCGGACACCATCACCAGCGGCCTGGAAGTGACCTGGACGAGCACCCCGACCCAGTGGGGTAACGGTTTCTTCGAGAACCTGTTCGGCCACGAATGGGAACTGACCAAGAGCCCCGCTGGCGCGCATCAGTGGGTCGCCAAGGACGCCGAGGAGACCATCCCGCACGCCTACGATCCGTCGAAGAAGCTTCGCCCGACGATGCTGACGACCGACCTCGCCCTGCGCATGGATCCGGCTTACGAAAAGATCTCGCGCCGCTTCCTCGAAAACCCCGACCAGTTCGCTGACGCCTTCGCCCGTGCCTGGTTCAAGCTGACGCACCGTGACATGGGTCCGCGTGCCCGCTACCTCGGCCCTGAAGTCCCGGCCGAGGTGCTCGACTGGCAGGATCCGATCCCGGCCGTCGATCACGCCCTGGTCAGTGACTCCGACGTGGCCTCGCTCAAGGAAAAGATCCTCGCATCGGGTCTGTCGGTTGCCGAGCTGGTCACCACGGCCTGGGCGTCCGCCTCCACCTTCCGTGGCTCGGACAAGCGCGGCGGCGCCAATGGCGCTCGTATCCGCCTTGCGCCGCAGAAGGACTGGGAAGCCAACCAGCCCGAGCAGCTGGCCAAGGTGCTGGGTGTGCTCGAAGGCATCCAGAAGGACTTCGAAGGCAGCGGCAAGAAGGTCTCGCTGGCCGATCTGATCGTGCTGGCCGGTAATGCGGGCATCGAGAAGGCCGCACGTGACGCCGGCCATTCCGTGGATGTCCCGTTCGCGCCGGGCCGTGGCGATGCCACGCAGGCGCAGACGGATGTCGAATCGGTGAACGCGCTGGAGCCCAAGGCCGATGGCTTCCGCAACTACCTCAAGCGCAAGTGGAACGTGCCTGCGGAAGCCCTGCTGATCGACCAGGCGCAGCTGCTCACGCTCACCGCGCCGGAGATGACCGTGCTGGTCGGCGGCCTCCGTGTACTGGGTGTGCGCACCGGCAACGACACGCATGGCCAGTTCACGCAGAAGCCGGGCACGCTGACCAACGACTTCTTCCGCAACCTGCTCGACATGGGCACGGAATGGCGGGCGATGTCCTCGGCGCAGGACATCTTCGAGGGTGTCGATCGCAAATCGGGCGAGCGCAAGTTCACCGGTACGCGTGTCGACCTGATCTTCGGCTCGCACGCACAGCTGCGCGCGCTGGCCGAGGTGTACGCCACCGAAGACGCCCAGCCGAAGTTCGTGAGTGACTTCGTCGCGGCCTGGACGAAGGTGATGAACCTGGATCGGTTCGATCTGAAGAAGTAAGTCTCAGCGTTACGCACTTGGAAGCCCGCCGCGACTACGTCCGGCGGGCTTTTCTTTGCAAGGCGAACTGTGGCGCTGAGATCCCGCGTGTTCAAATCGATGGCGAGACACCGCGTGATGCCGCCATCAGGTACGAACGACACATCACCGGCAACTGCGCGCGCAACATCGCCATCGATGGCGGCGAGGCATCGGTCTCCAGCACGGCGCGCACCGTGCCGACCAGCAGCGTGCGCAATGCGAAGGTGACTGTCGGCAAATCGTCGAAGGTCGTGTCGCGGGCGCTTGCCAATACACGTGTCAGGGCGCTGTCGACGCGTCGCATGACGTCGCCTATGAGATCGGCCGTGTCGAGTTCCGCCGCCACCGCATAAAGCGCGCGTGAGCCCGGCATATGGCGCAGCTTTGCCTCCAGATACGCATGCGCAAGACCATCAGCGATCTGGTGTAGCGGTTCGCCCTCGTGGCGCAGGCAGGCGTCCTCCAGCGCCACCACCACTTCCTCCAGATAGAGGTCGAGCAAGGCGTAAAGCAGTGCCTGTTTGTGCGGGAAGTACTGGTACATCGTGCCGACGGACACGCCGGCCCGCTCGGCCACGCGAGTCGTGGTCAGGCGCACCAGGCCATCGGTCAGCAGAACCTGAAACGTCGCTTCGAAAATCGCCGCTACAGTAGCCGCCGAACGGGCCTGACGTGGGGTTTTACGCGGCTTCAAGGGGTCGGAGGGGATCACGGACATATGCGAATTCAAAAGCCGAAGGATGGTTCATATATTAAACCCAGTCCCACTCTCCAGCGTCATCACCAAGGAACACCATGACCACTCCAGACCGTCGCATCTCCCTCGTCACCGGCGCCAACAAGGGCATCGGCTTCGAAGTCGCCCGTCAGCTCGGCCAGGCCGGCCATCGTGTCCTGCTTGGCGCCCGCGATGTATCACGCGGCCAGCAGGCTGCGACGATCTTGCAGGCCGAAGGCCTCGACGTGCGCTACATCGCCCTGGACCTCTCCGATCCCGCCTCGCTGACGGCCGCTGCCACCGACATCGAAGCCAACGAAGGCCGGCTCGATGTACTGGTCAACAACGCGGGGATATCCCTGCAGGGCGACGGCCTGCCGGGCACCGCCGACCTGGCGGTCGTGCGACAGATCTTCGAGACCAACTTCTTCGGCGCCGTCGCCGTGACGCAGGCCCTGCTGCCGTTGCTCAAGAAATCGCGCGCCGGCCGTGTCGTCAACGTCTCCAGCGGCCTGGGCTCCATCACGCTCAACAACGACCCGACCTGGGACTACGCCGCAGTCAAACTGCTCGGTTACAACGGGTCGAAGGCCGCGATGAACATGTTCACCGTGTTGCTGGCGGCCGAACTGAAGGAACACGGCATCAAGGTCAACGCCGCCAACCCGGGCTACACGGCCACCGATTTGAACGGCCATAGCGGCCCGCAGACCGTCCCGGAAGGTGCCGCCGAGACCGTTCGCCTCGCCCTGCTTCCGGACGACGGCCCGACCGGTAGTTTCTCCGCCAACGAGGGCGCCGAGCCTTGGTAAAAAAATTGATCAGCCAGCCGGCCCACTGCCGCTGAACATCTCGACCAGGCTGTCGGGTGCGCGATCGCCGAAACAGACCTCGCGAAGGGCGACGGCATCCGCTGCCGCCAGCCCGCTACGCCGGAACAGTGGCTCCTCGTAATGCGCGAGCGCCGCTTCGACGTCGCCCGGCTGCGCGACCAGCGCATGCGCCAACTCGGCCCCGTCCCACATCGCCAGGTTGGCGCCCTCGCCGGAGGGCAACATGACATGGGCCGCGTCGCCGAGCAACGTCACGCCCGGCACGCGTTCCCATCGATGATCGGCTGGCAGGGCGTAGAGGCGCCGGATCACCGGCGCCGTGTCGCTGTCGGTCACCAGTGCCCGGAGGCTTTCGTCCCAGCCGTCGAACTCCGCGGCGACACGGGCGATCGTCGTCATCGGATCGTGGCTGTCGAGGTGGGACATCCACGCCTCGGAACGCACCAGGGACACGTAGCAATGCAGGATGCCGTCCGGCTCACGGTGGGCGAGGATGCCCTTGCCCGATGCCACGGCGAACAGCGCGCCGCCGCCGACGGTAGCGGCGCTGGACGCATGACGATGGTCGACGTCCTTCAGCCAGGTCTCCACATACGACATCCCCGTGTAAACGGGCATCTCGGCGGAGAGTAACGGCCGCACTTTCGACCATGCCCCATCGGCACCGACGAGCAGGTCGGTGGTGACGATCGAGCCGTCGGCGAAGCGAAGCTCGTGCCGGCCGTCACCCGACGACACGGCTTGCGTTAACTTGCTGCCCCAGCGGATCGTCCGCGCCGGCAACGCATCGATCAGAAGGCGCCGTAGTGAACCTCGGGGCACTTCCGGTCGATCGCCGGAACCGTCGTCCCCGTTGGCGAACAGCACGGTGCCGTCACGGCCGACGACACGGGTTGCCTGGCCACCGGGGTGAACGAGGTCCAGGAAGGACTCGTAAAGCCCGGCCGCCTTGAGCGCCAACTGGCCGGTCTCGCCATGGATGTCCAGCATGCCGCCCTGGCTGCGAACGGTGGCCGAGGCTTCGGCTTCGAAAACCGTCGCGGCCATGCCGTGGACATGGAGAACGCGCGCCAGCGTCAGGCCGCCGAGACCGGCGCCGATGATTGCGATGGAAGGAGGCATGGTTGCTCCGGGAGTTGTTTTGAGAGGCCGACCGAACCGCAAATGGAACGTCGTTCCAGATTGGAACGCCATTCCACTTATGTCAATATGGGCCATGGTCGATTCGTCCTCCCGCCCCCCGCGACGCGAACGCTCCCTCACCCGGGACCGCATCATCGACGCCGCCATTGCCTTGCTAGACAGCCGCGGCGAGGGCGGCCTCACCTTCCGGGCATTGTCCGAGCGCCTGGCGACCGGGCCCGGGGCCCTTTACGGGCATATCGCCGACAAGGACGACCTACTGACCGCGGCCTGCGACGCCATCGTCGCTCGCACGCTGGATCCCGCGACCGACGGCACAGCACACCAAACAACGACACCCGGCGACAGGATTCGAGCCATCGCGCTGGGCATGTTCGACGCCATCGACCGGCACCCGTGGGTGGGCACCGCCCTGGGACACAGCCCGGGGCAGCTGCCAGGCATTCGCCTGCTGGAAGCGCTGGGTACGCAGATCCAGGCGTTAGACGTACCGCCGGCGGCGCAATGGTCCACCGTGCTTGCGGTATGGAGCTACATCCTCGGCGTGGCCGGGCAGAACGCCGCCAATGCACGCTACGGCCAGGCACGGGGAGTCGACCGCGAGGCCTTCCTGGCAACCATCGCAGCCACCTGGACCGCGCTGGACCCGGCCGCCTACCCCTTTACGCGCAGCATGGCCACGGCGTTGCACGCCCATGACGACCGTGCCGACTACCTGGCAGGGATCGATCTGCTCCTCAACGGTATACGGTCGCGAAAAGACATCATCCCCGGCCCCGGCTCTGTATAATCGTTCGCAGCAACACCCGGTGGGAGAAGCGGAAGGACCCGCTGCCGAAGGCGCAACGCCCGTAATCGCTCAGGCTCCCATGACCACCGACGTGCTTCATCACTCTGGAGAGACCGGTTAGATCCGGCGCCGAAGGTGCAAGAGGCCACACGCCTCCAAACTCTCAGGCAAAAGGACAGAGGGGCGCCCCACGTGCCGGCACGGCACGTTCTTCCGGATGCCTCCAAAGCCATGAGCCAGAAAAACTCTCCGTCGCTGCGCGAACTCGAGAACCACGGTGCGTTCATCGAGCGTCACATCGGTCCGAACGATGCCGAGATCGACGCCATGCTGGCCGTGGTCGGCCACGCCAGCCTCGACGCCCTCACCGACGCCATCGTGCCGGGCTCGATCAAGTCGCCCGCGCCGCTGTCGCTGCCCACCGCGGTGACCGAAGAGGAAGCGCTGGCCAAGATCCGCGCCATCGCCGACCGCAACACGGTGTTCCGCAGCTTCATCGGCCAGGGCTACTACGGCACCCTCACGCCGAACGTCATCCTGCGCAACGTGCTGGAGAACCCGGCCTGGTACACGGCCTATACGCCGTACCAGGCTGAGATTTCGCAGGGCCGCATGGAGGCCCTGATCAACTTCCAGACCATGGTCACCGACCTGACCGGGATGGACATCTCCAACGCCTCGCTGCTGGACGAGGCCACGGCCGCGGCCGAGGCGATGACGCTGGCCAAGCGGTCCGCCAAGTCGAAGTCCAACGTGTTCTTCGTCTCGAAGGACGTCCATCCGCAGACGCTGGAAGTGCTGCGCACGCGCGCCGACGGCATCGGCATCGAACTGCATGTGGGCGCGGACGGCGACGCCGGTTCGGTCGACAGCTTCGGCGTGCTGCTGCAGTACCCCAACACCTTCGGGCGGATCAACGACTACACCGCGCTGGCCGACGCCACGCACGCACGCGGCGGCATCGTCTGCGTCGCCACCGACCTGCTTGCCCTCACCCTGATCGCCGCGCCCGGAAGCTGGGGCGCGGATATCGTGGTCGGCAACACGCAGCGGTTCGGCGTGCCCTACGGCTTCGGTGGCCCGCACGCGGCCTACCTCGCCTGTCGCGATGCCTATAAGCGCTCGATGCCGGGCCGCCTGATCGGCGTCTCCGTCGACAGCGAGGGCAAGCCGGCCTACCGCCTCACCCTGCAGACGCGCGAGCAGCACATCCGCCGCGAGAAGGCCACGTCCAACATCTGCACCGCGCAGGTGCTGCTCGCCGTCATGGCCAGCATGTATGCGGTCTATCACGGCCCGGACGGCCTGGCCCGCATCGCACGCCGCACGCACCGCCTCACCGCCATCCTCGCCGACGTGCTGGGCAAGGCCGGTGTCACGGTGGGCAACGATTTCTTCGACACGCTGCACATCACGGGCGTGGATGCCGCGGCATTGCACGCCAAGGCTGCGAAAGCCGGCCTCAACCTGCGCGCGATCGATGCGGGCAGCGTGGGCATCAGCCTCGACGAGACCACCACTCGCGCGGACATCGCGGCGCTGGCCGGCGTGTTCGGCGCAGAACTGGGTGACATCGACGCGCTGGATGCGGCCACGGCCGACGCGCTGCCGTCTGCCCTGCTTCGTGACACCGCCTTCCTGCAGCACCCGGTGTTCAACACCCACCACAGCGAGCACGAGCTGCTGCGTTACCTGCGTGGCCTGGCCGACAAGGACCTGGCGCTGGATCGCACCATGATCCCGCTGGGCTCGTGCACCATGAAGCTCAACGCCACCGCGGAGATGATCCCGGTGACGTGGCCGGAGTTCGCCAATATCCATCCGCTGGCCCCGGCCGACCAGGCCCAGGGCTACAAGCAGCTGATCGACGAACTGGAAGCGATGCTGGTGGAATGCACCGGCTACGACTCGGTCAGCCTGCAGCCCAATTCCGGTGCCCAGGGCGAATACGCCGGCCTGCTGGCCATCCGCGCGTACCACCGCTCGCGCAACGAGGGCCACCGCGACATCTGCCTCATCCCGGAATCCGCGCACGGCACCAATCCGGCCTCGGCCCAGATGTGTGGCATGACCGTGGTGGTCACCCGCTGCGACGCCAACGGCAACGTGGACGTCGACGATATCCGCGCCAAGGCCGAGAAGTACTCCGACCGGCTTGCCGCCATCATGATCACTTACCCCTCCACGCACGGCGTGTTCGAGGAAGACGTGGTCGCCATCTGCGACGTGGTGCACCAGCACGGCGGCCAGGTGTACACCGACGGTGCCAACATGAACGCGCTGGTCGGTGTGGCCAAGCCCGGCAAGTGGGGCTCGGACGTCTCGCACCTCAACCTGCACAAGACCTTCTGCATTCCCCACGGCGGCGGCGGCCCGGGCGTCGGCCCGTGTGCGGTCAAGTCGCACCTGGCGCCGTTCCTGCCCCGCGGCTTCGGCAACGAGGGCGACGTGGGCATGGTGAGCGCAGCCACGTTCGGTTCGGCATCCATCCTGCCGATCTCGTGGATGTACATCACGCTGATGGGCACCGAGGGCCTGCGCAAAGCGACCCAGGTCGCCCTGCTCAATGCAAATTACATCGCGCGTCGCCTGGCCCCGCACTACAAGACGCTGTACACCGGCCGCAACGGCCTTGTGGCGCACGAGTGCATCCTCGACCTGCGCCCGCTCAAGGACGCCACCGGCGTGGGCGCGGAAGACGTCGCCAAGCGCCTGATCGACTTCGGTTTCCATGCCCCGACCCTGAGCTTCCCGGTCTCCGGCACGCTGATGGTGGAGCCGACCGAAAGCGAATCGCAGCACGAGCTGGATCGCTTCATCGACGCCATGATCCAGATCCGTGAAGAGATCGCCGCGGTGGAAGATGGCCGTCTGGATCGCGAGGACAACCCGCTGCGCCGTGCCCCGCACACGGCCGCGATGGTCACGGGCACGGAGTGGACCCACGCCTACCCGCGCGAACTGGCTGCCTTCCCGCTGCCCTCGTTGAAGTTCAGCAAGTACTGGCCGCCGGTATCCCGCGTGGACAACGTGTACGGCGACAAGAACGTGATGTGCGCCTGCATCCCGATCGATGCCTACAAGGAAGACGCGGAGGCCTGAGCCCACTCAGGCGTATGTGGGTGTGTAGGAGCGCACGATGTGCGCGACATGTTTTGAGGCCATGCCTCCAACCTGGCGCGTGAACCCGGTGGGGTCGACGCGAAACCATGTCGCGCACCGCGCAATGATTTCGCGCACATCGTGCGCTCCTTATTTGTCCCGATTGCGCGAAAGTAGGTGCCGAGAGCCGGCGTGGCTGACCGTTGCGCTCCTGGATCGATCGATCGCGTTGTAGCTAGGTCGCCACGCCGGATCTT